>Ga0256835_1000396_pt1 | contig 33239 bp, 35 predicted proteins | sample PIR30metaG_FD_185972 | JGI IMG/M metagenome (GOLD analysis project Ga0256835, IMG submission 185972) | Hydrothermal vent microbial communities from East Pacific Rise, Pacific Ocean - PIR-30 | ecosystem: Environmental > Aquatic > Marine > Hydrothermal vents | place: Pacific Ocean: East Pacific...
GGCCCTTGGGGGTTTCGGCTGTGTCCCTTATGGAAGATACATGGGGGTTGTTGGTGATGCAAAAGCCAAAAAGCTAGTCGCCGATGCATGGCCGCCGACATCCCACTCCCTACACATCCCACATCCGAGCAAAACCCCCTCCGGCTGCTTCGCAACCACCTCCCCGAGGGGAGGATTTCAAAGCGATAGCCAGACGAAGACGCAGTGTGCACCGCGCTTCAAACTTTGGAGCCCCGCTTTCGCCCGCGGGGCAGGTCCAGCTCTCGCAAGCAAGGGCCTGCTTGACTGGAATGGCGGGATTTGGTTGGGATGATGGGGGCTGATTCGCAATGTCCGCGATAGTGAGTGCATCAGCTTCCGGCAAAAACTCTCACGAAAAACATCGTAGCTCCAACGAGAGCTGGTGTTCAAACTGTGTCACCGAGCCACGCTCGAGGCCGCCGCAGCATTCTGACAAGCAAGGGGTGCGTGCAACGAAGCACGGGCAGGGTGCCGCCAGAAGGTAGCCGCGCCCGGTCCGCGGCGCCGCTAAGCCATTTACCGAAGAACACTGCATACAAGGCATGGCAATCAATCTCATCCTATCCAGGAAAGCTTTTACGCCATCCCGCCCGACCCATCTGCAATGCACCGGGCGCATGAACATTTAGTCCTCAAATGCAGATATATAATGCGGCCGCTCAGGAAAGGGGCGCTTATCACGCGATAACCGCCACTATAGCTGCTACGTAACGGCAGCAAACAGCCTGAGGGAATGGAGATATATGCAAATGAATATCTACCCAAAGATCCGTAACATTCTCATGACTGCTGTTACCGCCGCTACGATACTGGCCTTATCGGCATGCGGGGGCGGCGCACCTCACACAACCAATCTCGAACTCGTTTCCCACTCCCCCAGCGCCGGCGCCACCGGGGTTTTGCTAGCCGACGCCATAGAACTCAACTTCAGCGAGGCGGTATCCCCTCAGTCCGTAACCGCAAACACGCTCAAAGTATTAGACGGCAGCAACGAACTAAGTTACGACAAAAGTTTTTCGAACGGAAACAAAACGATCACCCTCACCCTCACCAGCGCCCCTGCGAACCTGCCGGCCAATCTGACGGTAGCCATCAACGGCGTGGCCTCGGGCAACGGCGCCAGCCTGACTGCTTCCTTCGATTTCACCACCGCAGACGACTGGGTGGAACTGGACAGCTACGTTCAAGAAGACTCCTCGGCAGATGCCGACGTGCCTTCGGTGGCCGTTGATAAAGACGGGAATCTGGTGGTTGCATACGTTTCCGGTGAAAGTGCCGGCTACTTTATTGCAGTCCGCCGCTGGAATGGCAATACCTGGAAAAGCATCGGCAAACCCTTCAACGGGAGCGGAAAAAGCGGTGCCGCCAGCCCCAATCTAGCGCTCGATAAAGACGGCAATCCAGTTGTAGCCTTTCAGCAATACACCAGCGCCGACAAAAACAACGTATACGTGCGCCACTGGGATGGCGGCGCCTGGTCCGCATACGGCCCCACCGGTCCAATTGACCTGTCAAAAGCGGACGATACCACGAATCCGCGAATAAGCATTTCCAATAACGGTGACCCTATACTGGCCTTTATTGAGAAGTCCAACTACAACTCCAAAATCGCCCGTCATCTTTACTATGGAGCATTCAAGATCTCCAGTAGTATATGGAAAATCCCAACCACACCCGTCAATATTGATGCGAGCAAAGACATTACGGTCATCGACAGCGCCTCCGGAGCAAACAGCGGTACTGTGATTACCTGGGTCGAGAAAACCGGCACCGGTAGTTATAACGTATATACCAAAAATATAACCACTGGCAGCCAGTACGGCTCCGCCGCAGTTGCTACCAGCAGCAAGTACGTTGCCCAGATATTCGTGGAACTCGGTAAGGATGATTCTCCAGTAGTGGTTTGGCACGAACAGGGCAGCAACAAAGTGCAGGCCCGCTATTGGGACAGTTCCAACAACACATGGAAATATTATGGTCAGAGCCCAGTTGTCAGCACCGCCACCATGGCGGCGCTCGCCGTGGACTCGAACGGCTATCCGGTTATCGCCGTCAATACCGCAGGAAGCGTAACTGGAAGTGTAGAACTCAAGGTAATCCGCTGGAACGGGAGCGCCTGGGTATCACTTCCCGATTATGTCAACCTGAATCCCGCGAACGAACTTTACAACTTCGACATCGCTGTGGGTAGGGGCAACAACCCCGTTGTGGTCTGGAGCGAGGACGACGACGGCAACTACATGCTGCACGCCAAGGTATACAACGGGCTGGCACGATAGGCAACCATCGCATCACACCGCCGGCAGCAAGCCGGCGGTGTGATGCGTACATGGCAACCAACGCCGGGGTGGATCCGCGACGATCAGCGGTACTACCAAACGCCACGCAGGAACTCGCAGCGCTCTCGACCCCCCCTCCCCATTCCTACCAAAGACGCCAGGACAGGTGCTTCGGGTCTGCCGAACCGCCCTCCGGCACTTCCTCTTTTGCAAGCCGTTTTGCAGCCAGCCCGCTCACGGCCTGGCAAAACAATACGGGGGATGAATCCCCCGTATCCAAAACTGCAGTTCAGGCGCCGGCAAAGGCCACATCCGCTATTTCAACTATCGGGCTGGCGCCAGCCAGGTACATGACGCTCCATTCCAGATCATCTCCTACGGCTACGATGCGCTCGATCAGATCGAAAAAGTTGCCGCTGATGGTAAAGTTCTCTACCGGGTAAGCTTCCTCGCCACTTTCAATCTTGAGACCCAGCGCCTGTAAGGAGAAATCACCGGAAATTGGGTTGGCGCCGGCGTGGACGCCCATTAAATCGGTCACCAGCACGCCGTCTTTCAGGCCGACACCGCTTCCCGGAGCAACGATCACGTTATGAGCCCCGACCCCCAGCACACCCTTGTAGCTGCGAGAGGCATGGCCGGTAAGTTCCTGATCCAGCTTATTGGCGGTCTGGCTGTTGTGCATGAAGCTTTCGACCACCCCCTGGCGCAATAGGTATATGGTTCGGGTGGGGGTGCCTTCGGCGTCGAAGGGGGCGTTCATAAGACCTTCGGGGTGATCGGGGTCATCATAGAGAGAGAAGGCTTCGCTGGCTATCTTCTGGCCGAGTTTATCTCCCAGCCGACTCTTGCCCTCAATAATCTGCTTGCCGCTCCAGTGATCAAGAAAGGGAGCCAGCAACGAAAGGAAAGCGGAGGGTTCAAGATAGGCGGTATAACGCCCGCTTTTGAGCGGGCGCGCCCCCAGCAGGCGACCGGTCTTGCGAATGAACTCCTGCGCGGTGCTTGCCGGGTCTAAGGCCGAAACTTCACGGCTGACCTTGAGCTCGAAACCCTGCTTGATACTTTCGCCCTCGGACATCACCGCGTTAATCATCTGGTAGGCGAAACCGCTGCGGTAACCTCCCGCCGCCCCCCTGGTCGATGCCAGCTCGGTCTGGTATTCGTGCTCGGAATAGGCGGCGGCACCCACCTGTTGCACCCGCTCATCGCGGCGAACTTCCTGCTCCAGAGTCAGGGCCATCGCCTTCTTCTCCTCAAGCGGAACCGAAAGCCCCTCGCCCAGCAAGTCGTGGCGACCCATACTGCGGCCTTCGGGCAGGAAGCCGTCCATTTCGGTCTGCAACCCGGCGTTTTCCACGGCCTCGGAAAGCACCCAGTCAAGGGCCTCGGAAGATAGTTCCTCAGTGAAGGCGTAGCCGGTTTTGCCCGCCACCACCACCCGCACGCCGATGCCGCCGCGTTCGGCACCGGTGATCTCCTCTAGCTGCCCCTCGCGGGCTCTCAGGGTAAGCTCGCGACTGCCGGTAGCCAACGCTTCGAGATCGACGCCCTTTTCCCGGGCACGCTGAAGCAGGTATGTTTGCGCTTCTTGCAGGGTCATCCTTCACCTCCGACCACGATTTCGCTAATCAGCAGGTGCGGCTGACCGACTTCGACCGGTATGGTTCCCGAAAGCGAGCCACACATTCCCGAGGCATTCTTGCGGTCGCCAGCGACCGCCACTATCCGCTGGATGCTCTCCGGCCCCTTGCCGACTAGCATGGCCCCCTTAACCGGCTCTTCGATACGGCCGTTGCGGATTATGTAACCTTCTTGTACGGCAAAGTTGTATTCCCCGGAACCGGGTTTTACCTGACCGCCGCCCAGCTTCTTGGCATAAAGACCGTACTCGATCCCCTCGAAGAGACTCTCGATGCTAGCCCCACCGGCTTCGATGAAGGTGTTGCGCATGCGGCTGGTGGGAGCAAAGGTGTAATTTTGACGGCGCCCCGAACCGGTGGTCCGGTAACCGGTCATAAGGCTGCCCCAACGATCAACCATGTAGCTCTTTAGAACTCCCTTGTCGATGAGCACCGTACGCTCAGTGGGCGCGCCTTCGTCATCGTACTCCGACGAACCCCAGCCGTGGGGAATGGTGCCGTCGTCTACGTAGGTAACCACCTCACTGGCTATCTTTTCACCCAGCTTACCGGTCAAAACGCTGGTCTTGCGGGCGACCGAGGTGGTTTCGAGCAGGTGGCCGAGCGCCTCGTGAAAGATGACGCCACCGAATGCGTTGCCGATGACCACCGGCATCGGGCCGGCAGGAGCAGGCTTGGCCCGCAGCCTGGTCAGCGCCTGCTCACCGGCGGCGCGGCCATGTTCCGCCGGAGGTTCCAAGTCGAAAAGTTCGAGCCCTACAGCCAACCCCGGCCCCTCGAAGCCGGTTTGCATGCCGTGTTCATTCTCTGCGATGGCGGTGACCATGTAACGGGTGCGCACCCGCCGGTCGCTGGTCCAAAGACCTTCGCTGTTGGCCACCAAAATGTCCTGGTCCCACTCCAGCAAATGGATTTGTACCTTCTTGATTTCGGGACCCACGCGCGCGGCCCGATCGGCTTCGGACAGCCTGTCGATTCGCCAGCGCTTGTCGCGCGCCTCAAAGGGAAGCTCTGGAGCATGTCTGCCCTCCGGTAAGGCTTTACGAAAATCAAGACCTCCGGCGCCCTTCTCGTCCACCTTGCCAGCCTCGCCGCCCAGCCGGGCCAGAGTGTCGGTCACCTCGAGCAGGTTGGTTTCACTGAGGTCATTGCTGTAGGCATAAACCACCCGCGTGCCGAAAAAAAGGCGAATACCGGCTCCGTATTCGATGCCGCTGGTGGCCTCCTGGACCTCCAGATCCAGGAGACGCAAACTGCGGTTTTTCCAGCGTTCGGCGTAAACCTCAGCAAAATCGGCCCCGTGAGCCAGGGCTCGCTCAATCAGTCTTTCGGCCGTACTCTCATTTATCATGAATCCATGTTACCCGACACCGGCTGAATGGTCACGCACGCAACGCCAGCAAGAGGCGCTCGAGCGCCAGCACCGGATCACGACCGGTTTTGGCCTTCAGCTCGGCTGCCGCAAGAGCGTCCAGGGCCCGCAATAAGCTGTCCTCGTTCAACCTGCGCGCAAAAGTCATGAGCTTCTTCGCCGCAAAGGGATGGATCTTCAACAAGGCCGCCGCATCCTTGTCGCTCAAATTGCGATTTTGCAGCTCGGCCCAAAGGACAGCAGCACGAGTGTAGTGTTTGCTAAGCGCTCCGAGGATCCGCAAGGGCTCTTCCCCGCGATCAATCAGATTCTTCAACACCCCCAGCGCGCGCTCGAAGCGGCCCGCGGCGGCAGCGTCCACCAGGTCGAAACTGGACAGCGGAGCATCCAGGGCCACCAGCTCCCTGACCCTATCTAGGGTTAGGGGGCCCTCCAAAAGCGCCACTTTTTCCAGCTCCGCGTGAATGGCTTCCAGATCGGCTTCGAGCCCCCCGAGGAAGTGGGCTACCGCCGCCGGTGCCTTGATTTCCATTCGCTTCATCTCGTTTACCACCCAACGCTGCTTCTCGCGATAACGTGGTGTAGGGTGGTCACGCTTCTCCGTGTGCTTACCCAGCCAGCGGCTGCGGGCGGAAGTGGGCCTGGGGTCCAGAAGTATAACCACCGCGTCCGCCGGCAGTTCCTCAAGCACCGAGCGCAACGCCTTCCACTCGGCCTCGCCTACGTCCCGCAGATCCACTATTGCCCCACCGGGACCGAAAAGACCACCGCTGGCAGCCTGCCGGACCCTCATGGGATCAGGCGGCAACAAGCGCCACTCGAGCCCGCGCAGCTCAGCCTCCGCCCGCGCCGCGCGCCGGGCCAGAAAAGGGTCGCCGGTAAAGGAAACGATCACTGCCTCAGTGTATCGCCCGGAGGTAGGCATGCGGGATTCGCCAACCTGCTCTTTGGCAAACTTCGACTAACCACTCGCGGCTTCAGCCTTCCAGGCTTCGGGCACGTAGGCGCAACGGGTCTCCGACTCAAAGGGATCGCCGGTTTCAGCCCAGGCACGGGCACGGCTGCCCCAACATACGTTGCCAAACTCGCAAACCCGGCATTTTCCCTTCAAGTAGCTGCGATCGCGCAGCCTGCGAAACAGCTCGGAGTTCTGGTAGATATCTAGCAGGCTGCTCTTCTTGATATTACCCGCGCTCATCGCCAAAAAGCCCGAAGGGAAAACCTCACCCTGCGAGCTTATGAAAACGAATCCATAGGCATCGTGCATGTGAACGCCGCGCTTGTTTTGGACCAGCGCATGATCCTCGTCGGCGCTCTTCATGCGCTCCTGAATCACTACCCGGCGGAAGTGAGGCGCTTCGGTGGTGCGGATATGCAGCTTGTGACTCTTGGAAACCCGGTAGAGCCAGCGCAGCACTTCTTCGTATTCTTCGGCGCTAAGCTGTTGCAGCAGGGCGCCGCGTCCCACGGGCACCAGAAAGAAAACCTCCCAGGCGCTTATAGCCAGGTCGCGAGCCAGATCCGCCAGTTTTGGGAGCTCCGGTCTGGTTTGCTTGGTGACGGTAGTGTTTATCTGGGTGGGCAGTCCGATGGAACGAGCGTACTTGAGAGCGTCCACCGCCAGGTCGAAGGTGCCGGGTACGCCACGAAACTCGTCATGGGTTTCGGCGCTGGCGCCGTCAAGACTGACCGCCATGGCGTGTACGTCCAGCTCCTTGAAGCGGTCGATTACCTCGCGGGTCAGGAGCGGCGTTACCGCAGGGGTGATGCCGATTTTGATGCCGAGCTCGCGCGCCTTTTCCAGTATCCGCCATAGATCGTGTCGCTTCAGCGGGTCGCCACCGGTAGGCAACAAAATAGGCTTGGGCCGGTAAGTCGCCATCTCTTCCAGGAAACGGAAGGCCTCTTCGGTGCTCACCTCTCCCGGCAGCGGGTCGGGCTCTGCGCTGGCGCGGCAATGCTTACAGGCCAGGTCGCAGGCATGGGTCATCTCCCAGGCGACCAAAAAGGGATATCGATCGAAGTCGGGGCGCATGTAACTAAACTAAGGTCCAGCGCTAGGGTTATCCTGGGGTAATTGTCCCTTTATATGTATATATTTACTATATTAATATATTCCCAATGGTTCCCCAAAATACTGCCCAGGCAAAGCTGGCGAATGTGCCCAGCAGATAATATTCGGTCTGCTCGTGGCTCTGGAAACGCGCGATGGCCTTGCCGGCGAAAACAAAACCAACTCCATTGTAGGCTCCTGCAAGTATCATGGTAAGAATCATCAGGCGCTCGAGATAACCAATCCAGCGCCCCGCCTGGAACAACCCGTTGACGTGGTCCTGGACCCCGGGTACCTGGTCCAAAACGAACCGGACCGCATAATTGCCGCCTTCTACCACTAGCAGATACAACATTATGTACTTGATCAGCGTAACCATGTTTCCGCATCCTCCAATAGGTGGCTCATCCCCGTTAGCGCTTCGCGTACCACCAAAACTCCCCGGGTGTGCAGTTGCTTGTGGATAGCCTGATAACTCACCCCCAATTCGGCCGCCAGTGCCTTAAAGTCTCTTAAATCGTCATAGCACAATGCCCGCCGCCACACCTCCGCGTTCCACCGGTTCCAGACAAACTCCACCAAGCCAAAAGTGCCATTCACAGCCAGATCGAGCCCCGCGCCCCCACCGAGGAATATCACCTGCCTCTTTTTGTCACGCGCCTTGGAGAGCGCTTCGGCCGCAGCCACAAAAGCCGGGCCGGTAAGTAAAGCGGGGTTAGCGGCACCGGCCAGCGGCTGATCTATGTCTCCCATACCCGCCCCAAAACGGGCCCGCAACATCCTTCCATAATCACGGGTGCTGTGAGTTATCAATAATGCCTGAAAGATGAATACCAGCCGTGGCAGACCCTTCGCGCTGGAAAGCACCCCCTGAAAAGCATCCCCCTGGTACGGGCGGAAGGGCACGGTAATAAGGCCAGCAAGGCGCCGGTTGACTGTTTCCAGAGTGTCCTTGAGCAGATTCAGCGCTTGGGGACCGCCAAACCTGCGCGATCCGATGAGGTCACCGGTTACCACGAGATGCATATCTTTTATAAGATACGATAGTCCGTCATAGCAATCAACCGATTATAGTTTAAGCCTTAATTTTCAACCTTATTTGGTTGATTGTGACATCACCGCGTATCCGTCCCGCCGCAAGTCGCCCACGGCCAGGCCCGAAAGGCTGACAGCATGCACCCCACCAAAATAAAAATCCTTGCGGGGCCACTGGTTGACAGCAAACTCACCCGCGAGCATCCCCAAAGCATCCGGGCCCAACCCGGGCTCGATTTCCAGGCGCTGATCCTCGTAATGAATACGGGACGCACCCACGGATCGCTCAAGGCTCCATCTCTGGATCAGCAAATGGGCAGCCACCTGGAAAACAGCCGTCCGGATTCGCTTCGAGCCCCCGGAACCCAGAGCATAGGCATCGGTACCCGTTTCGAGAACGACCGGAGCCATCATGGAAACCAGGCGGGTACCCGCCTCCGGCGGCAGTCGGTCGGGGGGTAGCACGTCATCTTCGCCCAGCATGTTGTTAAGAAAAATGCCGGTACCCGGTGCCACCAGCCCCGACCCCTCGCCGTTGGTTACGGTCATGGCCAGCAGGCGCCCCTCGGTATCGCGAATGGAGAGATGGGTTGTGCCGCGGCGCAAACCAGGACCCTCAGCGACCCTGCGCATGGCCCGGGCTACTCCCAGATAATGCTGGGCTTCATTCTCGCTATTGTGCGGCTCTTCGAAATAACTTTGCAACAAACGCGCCACCGCTGCTCCGCCGCGAGAAGGGCCGCTGGCGCGGCAAAGAGCGAAACCGTCCAACCCGTCTTCCCGTGGAGGGCCGGCGATGAGTTGCTGGCTGGCAAGGTCGGCCTCGGTGAGCAGGCCGCCGCCTGTTTGCAGGTAATCAACCAGTTCGCGGGCAGTGGAGCCGGAGTAGAAAGCGTTCGCCCCCTCGCCGGGTAAACGCTCCAGGAAACCTGCGTAATCGACATTGCGGAGCAGTTCCCCCGCCCGCAGCAACCGCCCTTCGGGGGCAAAGATGCCGCGGGCCTCGGGGGTAAGCGTCAAAATGGGCTCGATCAGGGTGAACAAATACGCCCGCAGGCCGGAAACCGGCTCCCCTTTTCGAGCAGCGGCAATCGCGGGCTCCACCAGACGCCCCAGCGGCATGACGCCATGCGCCGCGTGCACCCCTAGCAGACCCTGCAGGGTCCCCGGCACCGCGACGGAAGCGGCGCCCGCGTGGTAAACGCCAGTCGCGCCGCCATAGTCGACCTGCACCTCGACGGTTCGGGCACGGCCCACCCGCCGGAGCCCGAGACCGGGCATATTGGTGAAAAAATCATAAAACCGTGACTTCCCCGCCGGCTCACGTACTATCATCAGACCCCCGCCACCCATTCCGGCCAGCACCGGCTCGGCCAGGGGCTGTATGAACGCGGCCGCTACCGCTGCATCGTAGGCGTTACCGCCCTCGGCCAGTACCCGGGCAGCGGTGCGAGCGGTAAGTTCGTGGCCTGCAGCAACAGCGTACATGGAGAATAGAATACGATGGATAGCCGCAGCCGCCAGTGACCTTGTGCATTCTCGCCACTGCCACTAGCGCCGGATCCCGGCCCCGGGCGCAAGCGGAAGCACCCATACGAAAGCAACCCCGTTCCCCGGAACATGTCTTGAATCAAGTAACTATACACAGGATAAATAGCCCGGCTTGGCGTAGCATAAAAACGTGAAACCTCCGCACCCTCCCCTGGTTGACGCCCACCTCGACCTGGCCCACAACGCGCTCGACGCGGGGCTCGACCTGACCCTGCCGCTCGAAGAGCTCAGGCGGCAACACACGGAGGGCGACGTGCCCACGGTCACGCTGCCAGCGCTGGAGGAGGCGGGCGCGGCGCTCGTCTTCGCCACCCTCTTCGCCGGCCCCTACCACCCCGAGCACAACCCGGAGGGTTACCGCACCCCGGACGAAGCCCACGACCGGGCCCTGCGCCAGCTCGGGCTCTACCACCGCTGGGCGGACGAGGGCCGGGTGCGGCTCGTCACCGACCGCGCCGGGCTCGAAGCCCACCTGAGGGTCTGGGAAGGGGACGGCTTGGTCGGCCTGCTCGTCCTGATGGAGGGCGCCGACCCGATACGAACCCCCGACGAGCTGGGCTTCTGGGCCGACGCCGGGGTGCGGCTGGTGGGCCCGGCCTGGGGCGGCACCCGCTACGCTGGCGGCAGCTGGAACGGCACCGGCGGCCTCACCGATCTGGGTCGCAAGCTGATAGTGGCCCTGCAGGACGAACCGCGGGTAGCGCTCGACGCCAGCCACCTCTCGGAACGCTCTTTCTGGGACGCGGTCGAACTTTACAGCGGTCCCTTGCTGGCCAGCCATTCCAATGTCCGCCGCTACGTGGACCACGAACGCCACCTCACCGACGCTATGATCCGCGCGATCGGCGAGCGCGGCGGTGTGATCGGCACCGTTCTCTACAACGCCTTCTTGCAAGCAGGCTGGCAGCGCGGTAGCGAACGGCCAGGGCTCAATATCATCACCCGCAACATGGCCCACGTAGCCAACCTGATCGGCTGGGAACGCGTAGGTATAGGCTCCGACTTCGACGGCGGTTTCGGCGCCCGCGAACTGCCCGAGACTCTCGACCGCCCGGCCGACCTGCGGCGGCTGGAGGGCGTGCTGCCACCAGGCACCTTCGCGGGCGTGCTCGGCGAGAACTGGCTGCGCTGGCTACGCAGCTGGCTACCGTAAAAACCTATTATAGATTTTTAGATCAACATTTTTTGAAATCGGTGGGATTAAGGGAAATGGCTGTTAAATTACAACACCGGCCAAACTAGTATTTTCAATTATTCTTGGCTTATCAAGCCTCTAGCGAACATTTGTTTCTCCAGTACAGCAAAAAGCACTATTCCTAATGCAAAAACTGCCAGACTCACCGCCCACGCTGACCATGGGATGACTGCAGCCCCACGCGTATATAGCACAGCTGCTGCCAGCGGAAACCATCCCTTTGAAAAGGCGAGAACGCTATCGGGAACACCAACGGCAAGGGCCAGAAGCAGCAGCATCAGGATCTGTGGCAATTGCCCCAACTTCCGGTAGACCAAGCTCAAACCTGCGATGACCATACCCAGACCCATGGCAAAAAAGCCTACAAGAGGCGTGGCCGCAAGAAATCGCCAAGCGAGATCGGGGTGGCCAAGCAGCCAGCCTGGCACCAAATAAACCAGGAACGCCATAGTGAGTATAGACTCTAACAACCTTCCTGCACCCGCAGCCAATAACATCGGAGCGGATTTTAACGGATATAGATAGAACTCTTCTAATGAACCTTTATCCACCAACGTTTGCATGATGGACGTTAGACCAACGCCCAAGAAAAAAGCGAGGAATACCCGGGTAAAATTAACTGCCGCATCACCTCCAATTATTACCGAGCTCCCCGAGGCGATTAAAAAAACAAAGCCCGAAAAAACCAACAGGTTAACGATAGCCTGTAGAGGATAACGGTATTCCTCTAGAAGCCTATTTCTGAATGTCATCCATGCGAAACTAAAGTAGTTCATTTTCCTCATTCCCCGAAACAAGATCGAGAAAAGCGTCTTCGAAGCTCGCAGTCTGCTCAACAGCACTCAGATCCCAATTGTTCTCACAGGCAACGCGCATGAGCTCGGCAATCAATTTCGGCTCCATAGGTATGGCCACCGAAGTGGGTGTCTGCTGCTCGACCCAGGGATGCAAAGCAGTTAGATTTTCATTGATTTCTTCCCGGAAAGAAACGACTAGTTTTTGCCCCTGGGCTTTGCTCTTTAGCGCCTCTACCGTACCTTCGAAAACCGTAACACCATCATGAATAACCACCACACGGTCGCTCAGGCGCTCCAAGAGGTTTAGCTGGTGAGAGGTAACAATAACGCTGCGTCCTTCGTCTTTGGCTTCATAAATCAGACGGCTTAATTCACGCACCGACTCCACATCCAATCCGATGGTAGGTTCGTCCAACACCAACAGCTCCGGATCATTGAGCATAGCGATGGCCAGTACCATTTTCTGCTTCATACCCAGCGAAAAACGCATGAGCTGCATACGCGAGCTCTCAGCGATTCCGAACCGCTCGAGCAATCGTAATCCCCTCTTCACGCCCTCACCTACGCCGATGCCAGTGGCAGCTCCGAGGTAGGCGAAAGTGTCTACCGGTGTCCAGCGATCACGCAATAAACGTCGCCCGTTCAGTACAGCTCCCACCCTGCGCAGAATCTCACTGCGCTGAGTCTGAGGATCTAGACCCGCTACCTCGAGCTCACCCTTCGCACGGTGCATAAGGCCTAGCAAAACGCGGATGAGCGTGGTCTTCCCGGCCCCATTGCGCCCCAGCAGACCTACGATCTCGCCTGTATACAAGGTTAAATCGCTACCTTTCAACGCCCAAATCTTATTTTGGCCAGGCGGGTGATAGGCAGCGTATAGGTCATGGGCATACACGATACGTTCCGCATTCATAAAGTGGTCTGCCTTCCTTTAGCGTCAGCAACATAGTTTAGCACTGAATGCATCAACCAACCCGGCCACAACGCGTGGAAAACAATGTTGAAATACATGAATATACCAGAGGCTAAAGTAATAAAAACTAATGATGAATAAATATAACGCCCTGGAGCGACATCTTGGCTCTTAGCTACCAGGAGCAGGGGAAAATAATGCATATATGCAAATAAAAGAGCCTGTACAGTTAAAGCCAGGGTGGCACCAAATAGTAACGCAACTCCAAAAAATAGCAAGCCCCGGTATAATATTTCTTCCCATAGCACCTGCCCGGTTATCACAATAGGTTTTACCCATGCCTGCGAAGCACATCTGGATTCATCTGTTATTTTTTCGGCTGCAGGGCATTCATTCTTATTTGTCATTGTTTTCGATGGCGAGACATCTACACTTTTCATCAACCCTTGGTAATCGGCGCCTGCCCTAGCCCACCGAATGTAGTAAACATTGGCTACCGAAACGACCGCCATAATAAAAAGGTACGTACCCAGCTTGAATAGACTTAATTTTACAAAAGAAATTATAGGAAAATAAAAAGGGGCTTTTACAAATAATCCCAGAGTAAACCAGATTAGCGAAAGTGCAATCGACAAGATTACAGCATTGGTGCGCCCAGGACATGCATGGCGCTTTGCAATGCGATAGGTGGCAAAAAGATACAGGATTACGACGATATCCACGGGGCGCACCACCAAGGGGCTTAGACTCAGTCAATCCGAAGCACGATTAGAAGGGGCTAGCTCTTATACCAGACGTTGTTGCAGCAAATGATTGTGATGTCGTAGCCACAACATGCTTTCTTGATTTCGATCTTGAGATTCTTCAACTCATGCAAGAACCACCGCAACTTTTCCCACAACTTCCGCATGCTGACACCTCCTTACAGCAAAACACTTCTCTACGACGGAACTAACCAATGTTGATGATCACTTTACCGTTCCTGGAAATCACGATATACACTCCGCAGCACCCCTTGACGATCTTTATCCGTGCCCGTTTGATCAATGAAAGGATTGCCTTCATAGGAATTCACCTCCTTTCTCTTGTAGTTGGAAATTTACTCCCCCCCCCCCCCCACCACCTATGTCAAGTAGGCATGTTTGCATATCGGCAAAAGCAGCCATTATTTTTCATTGCGCAAATCTGGTAGAACTTTGCTTTTTAACCGGCGGCTTGCAAGATAACCTCCGCGCAATCGTCGCTAACCATTGCGGCAAACTTTTGCGTCGAGTATAAAAAGGCTCAAAAGCGCGCCGGTTATGCGATCATGATTGGAAGTAACGCAAGCCATGCGGCGATGCTTTTTGGCTTAAGGTGGCTACGTACAACATGGCCCACGTAGCCAACCTGATCGGCTGGGAACGCGTAGGCATAGGCTCCGACTTCGACGGCGGTTTCGGCGCCCGCGAACTGCCCGAGCCTCTCGACCGCCCGGCCGACCTGCGGCGGCTGGAGGATGTGCTGCCGCCAGGCTCCTTCGCGGGCGTGCTCGGCGAGAACTGGCTGCGCTGGCTGCGCGGCTGGCTACCTTATTAGGGTAGCGCGGCCAAAGCAAGCGCGGGCCCTTCCGGGCCCGCGGGAAGGCAAACGGGAAACGGGTTCAGGCCGTGGCGGGCTGCTTTTCTTCCTTCTCGCTCTTGGCCTTGATACGCTTGAGGCGGAAGGTGTCCTCGCGCTCGCGCTGCTCCAGCACCAGCTTAATGAAGCGCATCTGGTGCAGCACGCCGGGGATCACCACCTGCTCGAGCGCGTTGACGCGGCGGGTCGTCTTTTTGATCTCCTCACCGATGCGGCGCAGCCGGGTCTCGGTGTTGGCTACCTCGACGAGCGCCTCGGCGAAACGGCGGAATGCCTCCTGGGCCTTCAGGGTCTGCCCACCCATGGCGATCGGGCTTACCGCCGCGCCTTCGGGCCACCTGGCGATTAGTTTCGGCACCTTGGTACCCCAGACGTTCTCAACCTCGGCCTCCACGTCGCTGAGGACCGGCATGCCCAGCGCCAGCGCGTCCACGGCTTCGGGGCCGTCGAAGGCCTTCGCCAGAAACAAGGCGAAGTAGGCGTCCTTCGCCGCCGCCTCCAACCTCTTGCGAGCCTCGAGGGTCTCATGCACCAGCGCGAAGAACTCCCCCACCAGCGCGTCGCGCTTCTTCTTGAGCAGGTCCACCCCCTTGCTCGCCAGCTGTAGCTGGCTGCGTTTTTGCAAAAGGGTCATCCGGGTGGGGCTGATCTGTTCCATATCGCCTCCGGATTAGACCTGGCCCCAGACTTCTTCAAGCTTGGCGCCGTAGTACTTGCCGATGTGGTCGCGCGAGATGCGCTTGAGCTCGCTTTGCGGCAGTGTCGAAAGCAGGGCCCAGGCCAGGTCGAGCGACTGCTCGAGGGTGCGGTTCTGCGGACCCTGGTTGATGAAATACTTCTCGAACTGATCAGCGAACTCGAGGTACTTACGGTCGTTTTCGGTCAGCGCATCCTCACCGATGATGGCCACCAGCTTGCGGATGTCCACACCGTTAGAGTAAGCGGCATAGAGCTGGTCAGCCACCTGCTTGTGGTCATCGCGGGTCTTGTCCTTGCCGATAGCATTGTTCATGAGCCGCGAGAGCGAAGGCAGGGGGTCGATCGGCGGGTAGAGGTTCTTGCGGTGCAGCTCGCGCGAGAGCTGGATCTGCCCCTCGGTGATGTAGCCGGTCAGGTCGGGCACCGGGTGGGTGCGGTCGTCGTCGGGCATCGAGAGGATCGGTAGCTGCGTTACTGAACCGCTCTTTCCGGTAATGACGCCCGCGCGCTCGTAGATCGTCGCCAGGTCGGTGTACATGTAGCCCGGGTAACCGCGGCGGCCGGGAATCTCTTCACGCGACGCCGCCACCTCGCGCAGCGCATCACAGTAGTTGAGCATGTCGGTGAGGATGACGAGGACGTGGTAGTCGTGCTCGAAGGCCAGGTACTCGGCTACCGTAAGCGCCATGCGCGGAGTGAGAATACGCTCGATCGTGGGGTCGTCGGCCTTGTTGAGGAAGAGCACGCTGCGCGCCAGCGCCCCGGTGCGCTCGAATTCATTCACGAAGAACGAGAGCTCGCGCTGGGTGATACCCATAGCCGCAAACACCACGGCAAACTGCACGTCCTCGCCAGGAACCGTGGCCTGGCGGGCGATCTGGGCGGCCAGCTCGTTGGCCGGAAGGCCGGAACCCGAGAAGATAGGCAGCTTCTGCCCGCGCACCATCGTGTTCATCACGTCGATGGTCGAGATGCCCGTCTGGATGAACTCCTCGGGCTTGCGGCGGGCCACCGGATTGATGGGCTTACCGATGATCGGTTCGCGCTTCTCGGGCGTGATAGGGGGCAAGTCGTCAATGGGCTTGCCGATCCCGTTGAAACGGCGGCCCAGCATCTCCGGGCTGACGCCCAGGCGGGCCACGTCCTCGACCAGGCTGACCGTGGTGGTGGCCAGGTCGAGCCCGGTGGTCTCCTCAAACACCTGGATGACCGCGTATTCTTCGGAAACTTCAATGACCTGACCGCCGCGCACGCGCCCGGAGCCGTCCTTGATCTCGACGATGGCGCCGTAGGCCAGGTCGCTGGCGTTCTCCACGAAGAGCAACGGCCCCGAGATGTAAGTGAGGGAGGTGTATTCTTTTTTGAACAGATCCATGGTTTTCTCCCTTAGGCCGCGGCCTTGAAGGCGCTCTTGATTTCGGCCAGCAGCTCGTCCTTATAAGCTTCGAACTCATCCTCGGGCACGTAGCGGGCACGGGCGATCTTCTCGATGACGGGATGCTGGATGACCTCATCGATGGTAACCCCCGCCGCAATGGCTTCCTGCGCCGATTCGTAAAGCCCCAGGATCATCTGCATGAGGCCGTACGCCTTAGAAAGCGAGCAGTAGGCATCTACCGCATCGAAGGCGTTCTGCTGCAGGAAGTCTTCCCGGGCGATCCGGCCGACCTCAATAATCAAACGCTCGGCGTCCTGGAGCGCATCAGGGCCAACGAGCTGCACCACTTCCTGCAGGCTGGCCTCCTGCTGCAGGAGCTCCTGCAGGCGGTTACGCAACTCGGGATAGTCCTCGGCCACGTGCTTGCGGTACCAGGGATCGAGGATGTCGATAAAGAGGGAGTAGGAACCGTTCCAGTTGATAGCCGGGAAGTGACGGCGGTAGGCAAGGGAAGCGTCCAGGCGCCAGAAAGCGCCGACGATGCGCAGCGTAGACTGGGTCACCGGCTCGGACATATCACCGCCCGGAGGGCTTACCGCACCCACGATCGAAACCGCGCCCGGCTCATCGTTCAAGGTAACCACGCGACCCGAGCGTTCGTAGAAGGCGGCCAGACGCGCGGCCAGGTAGGGCGGGTAACCCTCTTCGGCCGGCATCTCCTCGAGGCGGCTGGAGATCTCGCGCAGCGCCTCGGCCCAGCGACTGGTGGAATCGGCCATAAGCGCCACCGAAACTCCCTGGTCGCGGAAATACTCGGCCAGGGTGACGCCCACGTAGATGCTGGCTTCGCGCGCGGCCACCGGCATGTTCGAAGTGTTGGCTATCAGCACGGTGCGCTGCATCAGCGGACCGCCAGTCTTGGGGTCTTCCAGTTCGGGGAACTCGACTAGCACGTCGGTCATCTCGTTACCGCGCTCACCACAGCCCACGTATACCACCACGTCGGCGTTCGACCACTTGGCCAGCGACTGCTGGGTAACGGTCTTGCCCGATCCGAAGGGGCCGGGGATGGCGGCGGTGCCGCCCATGGCCACCGGGAAGAGCACGTCGAGGATGCGCATACCGGTGAGGAAAGGTTCGTTGGGGTCTTCCTTGGAAGCAATGGGGCGGGCGCGCCGCACCGGCCAGAGGTGGTACATCTTCAGTTCAGTGCCGTCTTCCAGCGTAACGACAGGTTCCTCGATGGTGTAATCCCCCGCCGGTTTTACCGATTTCACGGTTCCCGATACGGTGGGGGGAACGAGAATCTTGTGGGTGAACTGGAATTCGGGCACCGTACCCAATACATCGCCGCCCTTGACCTTATCGCCTGGCTCTACTTTGGGCGTCCAGGCCCATTTCGTGGCGCGGTCGAGCGCATGGACGACCACGCCGCGATCGATGAAGTCGCCCGTTTTGTCCTGCAGTTTGTTGAGCGGGCGCTGAATGCCGTCGTAGATGGCATTGAGCATGCCAGGACCAAGCTCGACCGAAAGCGGATTGCCGGTCGAAACCACCGTCTCTCCTACCTGCAGGCCCGAGGTGTCCTCGTATACCTGCACAAAAGCGGTGTCGCCATCGAGGCGGATGATCTCACCGACCAGCCCCTCCTCCCCTACCTTACATATGTCAAACATGCGGGCGCCGCTCATGCCCTTGGCGATGACGGCCGGGCCCGCGATCTTTTGGATAGTTCCTTGAATCATTCCCGTTTGCCTCCTTGCGCTAGAGCTTGATGTCGTAACCGATGGTCGACTTCACCAGCCGCCGCATGTATTCGGTGGCGTCCTCTTCCCCGGCAGCGAAAGCCTGGGCGAGGGGCGCGAAGGGAAGCAGGACCGGCAGGTCACGCCCCCGCATCGCCCGTTCCACCGCCTCGTACGGCTCGGGCAGGAGCCCTTCGTCGACCGCGATGAGGGCGAAGCCGTCGGTCTCGATCATCCCGGTCAGGCGTTCCGTGGCCTCCGCTACGGTTTGCGCGGTGTGTACCTCGAGGCCGCCCAGGCGGAAGCCGGTCGCCGTCTCGGGGTCTGTGAGCACGGCTATCTTCACGAGCAGAACACCTCCCGCTCAACGGCCTCGACGGGCAGGTCGTAATAGGCGCGTCGGGCAAGCAGACGCAGCCGCGCCGCTTCCCATTCCACGGCGCGGACGAATGCGGTTACCAAACCAGCTCCCTCGCTGTTGAAAACACCGCGGCCGGCGCGTTCGAGGAGCAGGCAACGTAACGCGCGCTCGAGAGATCCCAGATCACGCGCTGCAGCCAAAGACTCAAGCGGTGTACCTACGAGCTCTTCCACCGCTTCGACCCCACCATCCGCTACGCGGGCGAAAAGCTCCTGGCTGACGTAATGTCCGCCAGGAACAAAGTAGACATCGGTTTCCTCTACTCTTCCCTGCTGTGCCAGCTTGAAAGCGGTAGAGAGGTTAACGCCATCGATCTCATAGGCTAAGTAGTCGTGCAGGAAGGCATCGTCAAGCCGCTTGACTAGATTGTACAGGTTTTCAAAATAGGCGCGGTCGAGGGCCACTTCCATCGCGGTCAGCGTACCGCCCGCCGCCACTGCTTCACGCAGAGCGGCCGCAAGTGGGTGACCAGGAAGCACCAAACCCTGCACGACCCCGGCGGCATCCGGAGCTTCTATCATAGCCTGCAGCACAGCCTCCGGCAGCGTACCACCCACAAGGTGCGTGCGGATTTCCTCCGCCTGCAAACCGGTCGCCTTGGCGCGCAAGATCGTCTTGATGTTCGTAAGATCGGCCCGCGACAGCAGCAACACCACCGCCTCGCGGGTTTCGCCCCCAACGAGTCCCGGCAGGCCGCCCACGACTTCGTGCAGACGCGCCGAAACAGCGCGGTCCACCGCTCCCAAGTCGTCACCGCTCAGGTGCCCGCCGTAAGGGGTTTCACCGAGGGCGCCAACGAAGTCGGCGAAGTTCAGGTTCAGGGCCTCCCGGAAAAAGCCCTCGGGCAGAAGGCTCGAGCGCCGGACACGCACGCGTGCGTTCAGGTATCCAAAGTCGTCCGTCACCGGAACCTCCTCACTGCCAAAGAACCTGTGATACCTTGGCGGAAAGAACCTCCCAAGCACGCTCGAGCCGGTCGGGAAGGGTATTCGCCACCCGGGTCTTGCCGCCCTTGGCAACCGCAACGACTCCCAGGCGCACTCCTTCCTCGGTGCGAATCTGCAGACCCCTGCTCTTGGCCCAATCTTTGAGTCGCTTTGCGTCCTCCGGAGCCACCGCCACCGCTTCCGCCACGCCCACGGCGGAAACCGCCTCCTCAGCCAGGCGCTCGAGCAACGAGGAGTACTCGCGCTTCTTGGGCAGGGACTCCAGGCTCTCCTGCACTTTCCGGTATATCTTCGCGATGACCTCGCCCTTGGCCTCCACCCGCGCCGTGGTAACGGCCAGCTCCGCCGCGCTCTCAGCACGGTGCAGCTCCGCCTGCCTGCGGGCCTCTAACTTGCGCTTCTGCGCGGCAACCAAAGACTCGGCCTTTTCCTTGGCGGCACCGACGATCTCGGCCGCCTCTTCCTCGGCCCGGGCCATGAGCGACTGGATCTCGGCCAGCACCTCCTCCTGGAGGATTGTTTCGAGTTTTGACATGCACCGCCTCCTGTGACGGTTCGCCCGACGCCGCACGCGGCGCGGGCGAGACCGAGTAACGCCACTCTATAGCTTGCCAAGCAAAATGAACGCGATGACCAAGCCAAAGATGACCAGGGTTTCCGGCAACAACAGGAAGATAATCGCGGTACCGAACATTCCAGGCTTCTCTGCCACAGCTCCCACGGCTGCGGAACCAATGCGCGACTGCGCCCAACCGGTGCCAAGCGCACCTAAGCCTACAGCCAAACCGATACCCAAACCAATTAAACCCTTACCGACGCTGCCGTCACCACCCGCGCTGTTCTCGGCGGCCATCGCCAAAACACCCAATACCATCATCACCAGTGCAGTAAGAACCTTCTTCATGATGTAACCTCCACTCGCTACTCTTCTCTATTTAGCTCCCTAAGATGCGCTACTCGCATCATTACGGACAGACCTGAACGGGCGGTACGGCCGCCCCGATTCCTCGTAAAAACCAAATTTGGTAAAAAACTCGACCCAAACGAGACGTATTGGCTGTAGTATGTGCCCCATCATCGTCAATGCTAGGATTACCAGGTGCGTAAACAATCCAGCCGCCAAACCAATAAGGATGCCAATAACGCCCAGTTTCTCGGCAAATGAGAAGCCCAAATCGGTAGCCAGGTTAGCCATGATCGCCCCAGCAACGCCAACAGCATAAATACGAATGTAACTGAGGATGTGGCCACCTTGAGTAGGCAACTCAGCAATCATGAGCACCGCCCGCGACATCACAATGCTCAACAAAAAAACGGCAAAGCCAGCATACATGACGGAGTTGTAGATAAAACCACTAACACCGCCCAGAAACACATAGGCAAAAACAATCAGGCCTACGAGGCCGCCTAAGTAGCCTGTGGCTTCCCAAAAGTGCCTCATGTGACCGTGGCGCAAACTCAGCCACGCGCGCACCCCCAAGCCGTGGAAAACTTGTATCATGCCAAAAGCGATTGCAACCAGGATAAGCATACCGGCCGTCTCTGAAGTGTTGGCTCGAGGAATGAGGATCGGAATAAGGCCCTCAGTGTGTCCAGGAATATAAAAAATACCTAGGTGCTCGAGGAAATTGCCGAAAAATTCGCCATAGATAAACCCCCAAACAACGGTCCAGAAAATCATGGCGTTCAAGATAAAGACCAGATCCTTAACCACGGGAGGTTTCATGTGGATACCGAAGAAGTCGATGACCAGAGGTTTCTTCTGCTTGACGAGCCCCGACAGCATCCGGGACAGAAGCATGAATAAGAGTGCATATCCCAGATCGCCTACGATCATTCCAAACCAGAAAGGAAAGAACACCGCCACTACCCAGGTGGGATCCCAGGTGCCGTATTTCGGGATGTTGAGAAACTCAATCAACATCTGGAAGGGCTTAACCATCGGGCCATTGTCTAGCGTTACCGGAACCCGGTCGGCCTCGTGATGCTCGTCGGCCGGCTCCAGGGTATACACCACATGGTCTTTATGGGTGGCGAGCGCTTCTTCAACCTTGCCTTTAAGGCTTGCGGGTATCCAGCCGAACAGTGCGAACCCGAATCGGCCCGCTGCAATGTCGTGCAGGGCCCGCAGGCGTGCGGCCTCGTCCATGGCGCGCGTCCACAGCGCACGCAAAGGGTTTTCCGCCTCTTTGCGCAAGCGCGTGAGCGCCGAGTGCACGTTCTCCAACTCCTCGGGCGCCAGCTTGGCCCGCTCGTTCATGCGCACCCGCGCTTCAGTGAGCGATAGTCCCGCGAAAGGGCCGCTGAGACGCAGCTCGCCGATGCCCTTGCGCGAAAGCGCGGCGCGGGCGCTCTCGAGATCTTCCTTGAGCACAACCACGACCGCGGCAATGCGCCCTTCGAGCGGCTTGTGGGCGAGGATGTAACGGTCCTCCAGCGCCTCGGAGAGGGCGTCTATGGCGAGCTCAACCTCGGATTCCTTCTCCAGCAGGAAGGGCAACACCCCCAGCCAGCGGCTTTGATCGAGGCCTTGCGCCATCTCCGCCAGGGTCTCCACCGGCTGCTGGTACAGGTCGATGAGTTCTATTTCCTCACGCAGCTTTTCGACCTCGCGGGTGAGTACGTCCGCCCGGTGAACCAGCGGCTCCAGCTCCGATTCGGCCGCGGCCAGATCTCCCTCGAAAGGACGCGTGGCCTCGGGGGCGGTATCTAGAAGCGCCAGCGCGTGCTCGGCACCCTGTACCACCCGCTGCCAGCGTCGTGCGGCGTCCTCTTCTTCGGGAGTGAAGGCATATTCAGGGAGCTCCTCGGTGCGCAACGCATCTATCTGCACGACCCCCGCCCTCTGCAGCTCCCCGAGAAGCTCATGCACGCGGCGCTTGGGGCCGCAAGCGATGAGCTTCTCCATCGGTGCGATCACGGAAGAACCTCCTCCAGAACCATTTCTACGGCCCCTTCGAGTTTGCCTTCTGCAGCCGCAATCACCTTCTGCGCTTCGGCCTCGGCTTTCTTGCGCGCCTCCTCCTCGATGCGTCGCACCTCGGCCTCAATTTGCTCGTTGTATTCGGTGGTAAGCCGTTCTACTTCTTTCTCGGCTTCTTCGAGGATGCGCTCGGCTTCCGCCCGAGCCTCGGCCACTTTAGCCTCTGCGGTCTTCTGCGCCTCCTCGAGCTTCTGCGCCAACTCGCGCTCGCGCTCGGCGAGGCTCTTTACCAGTCCTAGGCCTTGCATACCGCCTCCTTATACCCCGCGAAACACAGCTAAACCCGCGTCTGCGACGCGTCCCGGCGCATAATACCCCAGGCCCCTTGAGGTGTCAACGCGCGTCCGGCAGGGGCCGAACCAACGACTTCCATCATACGCGAAGCCCCGCCCCGCGTGTATGCTCTAAGCCGTGAAGGTTGTGCTCAATTCCCGTGGCGCGGCGCGCCTGCTAGCCCGACATCTGTGGGTCTGGGAGAACGGTGTGCAGCTACTTCCCGATACGCCAGGCATTTACCCGGTGTACGGCCCGCGGGGTCTGCTCGGCTGGGGGCTGGTCAACCCCAAATCGCTCATCCAGGTGCGGATCTTCCACTTCGGAGCAACCGACGACCCATATACAGCGCTCTGGGCCAACCTCGAACGCGCCCTGAGCTTCAGACGCAACCTCTACGAAAAGGAGCCCGCAGGGGGGTTGCGGCTCGTGCACGCTGAGGGCGATCTCCTCCCCGGACTGGTTATCGACAGCTATGCCCGCCACCTGGTGGTACAGGCCCACGCGGCCGCCTGGGAACCGCTCCTCGGGGAGCTGGCCTTGCGACTGGAATCACAGCTGTCGCCCGCGGGAATCCTTGCAAAACACGACGCACCGGTGCGCGCACGGGAAGGCCTGGAGCAGTACCAGCGCACCCTGGCCGGCCGCATTCCCGATGGTGTGGTGGTGCGCGAGGGCGAGGTGCGCTACCGCGTTGGTTTGCATGCGGGGCAAAAAACCGGCGCGTTTCTTGATCAGCGTGAAAACCGTCTGTTGCTGGAAACATACCTGGAGGGCCGGGGTTTCCAGCGGGGTCTGGACGTATTCAGCTATCAGGGCCTCTTCGCCCTGCACATGGCACGGCATATCGCCGAGGTGGAGGCGGTGGACAGTTCCGCACCTGCATTGCAGGTGGCACGGGAGAATGCCGCCCTGAACGGGCTCGAGAACCTGCGTTTCACCGAGGCCAACGCCTTCGACCTGCTGCGCGAGCGCCAACGCGCCTGGGAACGCTACGACGTTATCGTCCTCGACCCGCCCGCGTTCGCAGCCCGCAAGGCGGACCGCGAGCGTGCCCTGGCGGCGTACAAGGAGGTGAACCTGCGAGCGCTGAAGCTGATCGCGCCAGGCGGCCTACTCGTCACGTCGTCCTGCAGCCATCACGTTGCCGAAGCCGACTTTTACGCCATGCTCACGGCGGCGGCTGCCGATGCGCACCGGATCGTACGGCTGCGCGAACAGCGGGGACAGGGGGCAGATCATCCGGTGCTCCTCACCGTCCCCGAAACCAGGTATCTTAAGCTGGCCTTGTTGGAGGTCCTCGCGTGAACGAATCCGATGCAAGCCTGCCCGGTGATCTGCGCCAGAAACTGACCGAATTGGGTGAATATCTGGTTTGGCGCATGGGCACTAACGAAAATGAAGACCTGCTCATCGTCCGCGTAGGGCTTGCCGCCAATACCGCGCGCTTCAACGAGCTTCCGGGACTGCGCAACGTAGGCGACCGCAAGATCGAGGAGCTGGTCAAAGAGGGGCGGGTCCGCGTGGAGTGGGTGGAATAACGGTGGAGCTCGAGCGCAACGTAGATTTTTGCCTGAACGCCGAGGCGCCCGAAACGGCACGCGAACTGCTAGTCCGCCCCGACAAGGCGTTGCAGCGGCTGCCCGTTTTTCGTGACCTGCACCTTGAAGGGGATATCCTGGAAGGGTGCCTCACCACCACCATTGCCCTTTTGGGGGAGGTGAGCTTTCCATTCCGCGCCCGGTTTTGTTTCAGCGGAGAAACGGCGGAGCTGCATCCCCTGGAGTCCGCGGGCGGGGATCTGCACGCGGAGCTGGCCGGTAAGGCACGCGTGGAAGGGGAACGGGTATGCTACCGCGCCAGCGTCCGCTTGCGTGCGCACTTGCCCGAAGGTGAGAAATGGGGCGGGCGCGCTTTCAAGAAAATGGCGGAGGCGGCCTTTGCACGCGTGCTTGAACGCACCCTGACCAACCTGGACCGTTCGGAAAGCGCGGGTTTGCTAGACTGAGAAAAGCATAAGAAGCGCTTGGAAAGGAGGGCTTGTGTATGGCTAAAGTCACATTCTTAGGGCATGCAGCGGTGCTGCTGGAAGGGGCGGAAACCACGCTGGTCATCGACCCCTTTCTTACGGGCAATCCGGTCGCAGCAACCGGCCCGGAAGCAATCAAACCCGATCTGATTGTCCTCACCCACGCCCACGGAGACCACTGGGGCGATACCCTTACTCTCGCCGGCAAGGGGGCCACGGTGGTTTCTACTTACGAAATTGCGGTCTACGCCGAAAAGCATGGCGCCCAAGCCTTTGCTATGAACATCGGCGGCAGCTATAGTTTTCCGGGCGGGCGGCTCAAGTTCTACCCCGCATGGCACTCGAGTTCCTTCCCCGACGGCACCTACGGCGGCATGCCTATGGGCGTCGTCATAGAGCTAGACGGCAAAAAAATCTACCACGCCGGCGACACCGCATTATTCAGCGACATGCGGATCATCGGTCAGGAAGGCCTGGATCTGGCTCTGCTTCCCATCGGGGATACTTTCACGATGGGCCCCAACGATGCCCTCGCGGCCCTGGAGTTGTTGCGGCCCAAACAGGTCATACCCATTCACTACAACACCTTCCCGGTAATCGAACAGGACGGCGCGGCTTTCGCCGAGCAGGCCGGCGCGCTCGGCGTTCGGGGGCACGCCCTGAAACCCGGCGGGGCGGTCGAGATCTAACTTATGAGCTTGCGAAGCCTGCGGCGCGACAACTTCCGGCTCGAACTCCTGCTCGGTCTGGGCAAGACCGCACAAGTTTATCTGGCGCGCGCCCCTGACGGCACCGAAGTGGCCCTGAAGTTGCCGCGCAAGGAAGTTCGCGAAGACGAACGTTTGTCGCAGATGTTCGCCCAGGAGGTACGCCTTTCGTTGGGATTGCACCATCCCCACCTATTGCGCGGACTGGCCGGGAAGCCCTTCGGCGAAGAGGCCTTCGTGGCGCTCGAGTACATGCCCGACGGAACCCTTGAAACCGTTTTGAGCCAGGGAAAACTGCAGCCGGAACGCGCCCTCAAACTGCTCACCCAGCTGCTCGAAGCGTTGCTGTATCTACACAGCCGCGGCATAGTCCACCAGGACATCAAACCCGCCAATGTTTTTATGAAAGGCGACATCGCCAAGCTGGGCGACTTCGGCGTCGCCCGCACCCGCGACAACCCCAACCCCCTGGAACGCGCGGGCAGCCCTTTTTACATGGCCCCCGAACTTTTCAGGGGTAACCCCGCCACCGCCGCCTCCGATGCGTACTCTCTGGGAGTGCTGGCATACGAGCTGTTTACGGGAAGACGCCCTTTTTATGGCGACAGTTATGAAGCATTGATGGCAGCCCATCTCACAAAGGCGCCGCCGCGCCTGCCCGCCTCGCTGGGATTAAATCCTAAGCTGGTCGCCCGTATCCAGGGTTTGCTAGCCAAGGACCCCGAAAAGCGCACCGGCCTTGAAAGCCTGCGAAAGACCGTAGGCGGGTACGACACGGTGGAAGCAAAGCCCGAGAGAAAGGAAGAACCACGCCGCAAATCCGGTTTTCTCTCGTGGCTGAGGAGGAAGAAGCGATGAACCCCGTCTGGACGCCCAGCGAAACCCATACTAGCGGAAGCCATCTGGAACGCCTCATGCAACGGTTGGGAGCGTCCGACTACGACGAACTATATACTTTCAGCGTAGAAAATCCAGGGGCGTTCTGGAAAGAAACGCTTGAACAGCTGGGAATCGAATGGTACGAACCATACCAGGACTATGCCGATTTGAGCCGGGGTCCGATGTGGCCCGAGTGGTTCCCGGGCGGTAAGCTCAACCTGGCCCACAACGCCACTACCCGCCACGCTCGCGGGCAGCGGGCGCGCCAGCTGGCGCTCATATGGGAAGGCGAGAACGGCGCGGTGGTACGCCTCACCTACCGCGAGCTCGACCGCCAGGTGGCCCAGGCGGCATCGGCCCTGCGCGAGCTGGGGGTGAGCCGCGGCGACCGCGTGGGCCTGTTCCTGCCCATGCTACCCGAGACCGCGGTGGCCTTCCTGGCCATCGCCCGCATCGGCGCAATCGCCATCCCCATCTTTTCGGGCTACGGCTCAGGGGCCACGGCCACCCGCCTGGCCGACGCCGGCGCTAAGCTGCTGGTCACCGCCGACGGATATTTGCGCCGCGGCCGGGTCGTGCCCATGAAGCCCGTGGCCGATGAGGCACTGGCCAGCGCACCCAGCGTTGAGAAGGTGCTGGTGGTGCGCCGGGTGGACGGCGGCTACGCCATGAAGGAGGGGCGCGACTTCTGGTGGGACGAGGTGGTAGGCCGCCAGCAGGCGGACGCACCCACCGAGGTAATGGGCAGCATGGACCCCTTCATGCTCATCTACACCTCGGGCACCACCGGCCGCCCCAAGGGCACGGTCCACTACCACGCCGGCTTCCCGCTCAAGGCAGCGCAAGACATGGCCCACCTCTTCGACCTGCGCGGTGGCGAGCTGATGTTCTGGTTTACCGACATGGGCTGGATGATGGGCCCCTGGGCCATCCTGGGCAGTCTCCTCATAGGCTCTACCGTTTTCCTCTACGAGGGGGCGCCCGACTACCCCGGCCCCGACCGGCTGTGGCAGATGGTGGCGCGCCACGGCATCACCCACCTGGGCATCTCCCCCACCCTGATCCGTGCCCTGATCCCCCACGGCGAGGGGCCGGTGAAGAAGCACGATCTCTCCTCTCTGCGCGTTCTCGGCTCCACCGGCGAGCCCTGGAACCCCGAGCCCTACCGCTGGTTCTTCCAGAACGTAGGCGGCGGGCGCTGCCCCATAATCAACTACTCTGGCGGCACCGAGGTCTCCGGCGGCATCCTCGGCTGCACGATCTACAAGCCCATCGCCGAGGCTTCGTTCAACACGCCCGCCCCCGGTATCGAGGCGGCCGTGCTCGACGACGAAGGAAATCCGGTGGTGGGCCAGGTGGGCGAGCTGGCAGTGCTGGCGCCCTGGCCGGGGATGACCAAGGGCTTCTGGAACGACCCGGAGCGCTACGAGCGCACCTACTGGAGCCGCTTCAAGGACGTCTGGGTCCATGGCGACTGGGCGCTGGTGGACGGAGAGGGTTACTGGTTCATCCTCGGCCGCAGCGACGACACCCTCAAGATCGCGGGCAAGCGCGTGGGCCCGGCGGAGCTCGAGTCGGCGGCGATCCGCCACCCGGCAGTGCAGGAGGCCGGCGCGGTGGGCGTGCCCCACGAGGTCAAGGGCGAGGCGCCGGTCCTCTTCGTGGTGCTGCGCCCCGAGTTCGAGGGCTCCGAGGAGCTTGCCGCCGAGATCGCCGAGAAAGTGGCTGAGGTGCTGGGCAAGCCCATGAAGCCGGCGGCGGTGCACTTCGTCAGCGACCTGCCCAAGACCCGCAACGCCAAGGTGATGCGCCGGCTCCTCAAGGCCGCTTACCTGGGCGAAAGCACCGGCGACACCTCGGCGCTCGTCAACCCCGAGGTGCTGGACGAGGTGCGCCGGCTCAAGAAGTGAGCGTTCACGCCCACGGCGAGCCGCAAAAGAGCGGGGCCTACGTGCTCGAGCTGGCAGTGGAGGCCCCGCTCGATCTTACCTTCGGCCGCTTCCAGGGAGGCCGGGTCTTCCGGCTCGCGCCCGGCCGGGTCTACTACGTAGGATCGGCCCTCGCAGGGCGGCTGCCCGGCCGCCTGCTGCGTCACGCCACCCGCGCCGGCGGCCCGCCCCACCGAATGCAAGGTGAGCTGCTTGAGTACTTCCGGAGTTTGGGCTGGGCCGTGCGCCCGCCCGCACGCAAGACGCTCCACTGGCACGCCGACTACCTGATGGAAAGCCCCGCGGAGCTTGCGGCGGCCTACCTCTTTTTTGGCGATACGCCGCGCGAGGCCTTTCTGGAAAACGCCCTGCGCGCCCTCGGGGCCGTGCCCCTGGCCCCCGGTCTGGGCGCGGGCGACCGCCCCGGCGGCAGCCACGTGCTCTGGGCCGCAGCACCGTTGTCCCTTGACATCAACGACACTCGAACAATGTTCTGAAGAGCCACCCGCTCGCACGGCATGCCCTTCCCGCAAAAAACGCGCCCACCCTCTATTGCGAGCCGCCAGACAGGCCCTGCTAAGAATGCGGCGGGCTCCCGCATTCTGCACGCGCCCCTCCGCTGCTAAACGTCGAGCACGGCCACTACCGGCACGTGGTCCGAGGCGTAGGCGTCGTAGTAGATGTAAGCGTCCTTCAAGTGAGGCAGCAGGTCTTCGGAGATGATGATGTAGTCTATGCGCCAGCCAATATTCCTGGCGCGCGCGTTGAAGCGGTAGCTCCACCAGGTGTAGGCCCCCGTCTCGTCGGGGTGCAAGTGGCGGAAGGTATCGATCCAGCCCTTCTTCAAAAAGGCGTCGATCCAGGCTCGCTCCTCCGGGGTGAAGCCGGCGTTCTTCACGTTCTGCTTGGGCCGGGCGATGTCAATCTCGCGGTGGGCGACGTTGAGATCCCCCATGAGAACCACACCCTTCCTGGTCCGCAGACCTTCCAGGTACCCGGTAATAGCCTGATTGAAGGCCAGCTTGTAACCCAGCCGCGGCAGGCCACGCCCGGCGTTGGGAAAGTAGGCGTTCACGACATAGTAGTACGGGTACTCGAGTGTTATCACCCTTCCTTCCTCGTCGAACTCCTCGCGACCGATTCCATACGACACCTGCAACGGCTCAGCGCGCGTCAGTACGGCCACGCCCGCATACCCTTTGCGATCACCGGCATTCCAGTACCACCTGTAACTCGAAAAATCCTCTGGCGGCTCTGGAGGGGCGGCGGCACGTGTTTCCTGCAAACCCAAAATATCTGCATCCAGATTCCGCACCACGTCCCAAAAGCCCTTTTTCACGGCGGCGCGCAGTCCATTTACGTTCCAGCTGGCCAGCTTCATTTTCTCATTCTACGAACCGCCGGCCCTGCTGGCGATGAAGACATACGTACCTGTGCTGTGTATGAGTAGATGCTTAGTATAGGATTGTATAAACGGCGCATCGCGCCCGGGAGGATGCTATGGCAAAGAAAGTGGTTGTGGTAGGCGGTGGCAGCGGCGGGCTGGTCGCCGCCCGCATGGTACAAACGGAATCTACGCGGCTTGGCGGCGATATCGACGTCACCCTGATCTCCGCCAGCGAAAAACACTACATGCCCCCATTGTGGTCCGAGGTTGCATTAGGCACCGCCAGCACCGAGGAAACCTGGGCACCTATCAAGAATGCGGAACAGGCCTACGGCTTCAAAGTAGTCGTGGACCCGGTCAAGACCTTCGACCTGGCTGGCAAGAAGGTCGTGACCGAAGGCGGAGCAACCTTCGATTACGACTTCCTGGTCATCGCGCTGGGAACAGCCTATGGCTGGAGCGACTACAAGGGGCTCGAAAAATACGGCTTCCACAACTACAGCGAAGAGGGCGCGCTCGAGCTGAAACGGCAGCTAGCTAACTTCAAGGGTAAGAAGATTGTCTTCCTGGTGCCCGAGCTGCCCTTCCGCTGCGGTATTTACCCGCCGGAAATGGCGATGAACGTACGCGCCTACTTCGAGCCGCGGGGCCTGCACCCGGAAATCACCGTTCTCTACCCCGCCGATGCCATACGCATGGCGCTGGGCGAAGGGCTTGACCGCTTCTTCCGTCGCCGCTTCAAGCGCACCAGCATCAACTACGTAAACGACTTCGAACAGCTTGTCGAGGTAACCGAAAACAAGGTCGTCACCAAGAACGGCGAGTTCGAATACGACCTCCTCATCAAGGCGCCGCCCTCGCGTCTGCCCAAGGTGCTTGCCGACAACGGTTTGGCGCATCCCGGCGACCCGCGCTGGTCGGTAGTAAGCGGGCCCCGCTTCCAGCATCCCGACCATCCTGAGGTTTATCTGGTGGGAGAACACGCCATGCCACCCGTGGGTCTGCTCACCGCCGGCGTGCCCATTCATAATGCTGCGGTCATCGCCGGAGCCAGCATCCTGAACGACGCCCTGGGCGGTTACATGATCCCCTCTTACGGCGACACCCTCTGCATGGGGCACAGCTTCGAATCGGGCTTTGCGGGAAACTGCGAGTACTGGTGGATGCCCGAGGAGGGCAAGTGGGGCCACGCGTGCTACACGGTGGCAACCGGACCGATGGTCAGGTTGATGAAAGACTCGTTCTACCGGGGCTGGCTCGACGCCCTGAGGTAAGGAGAAAACCATGGCCGAAATTACTATCACCGAAGAAGACGCCAAGACCGTAGAGGAACTCATCCGGCTGGCGCGGCAATTGAAGGTGGGGGGATACCTGGGTATCTTCACCGAGATGACAGCCAACGGCGACCTGCTGCTCGAGCATATTGCCGGCGAGCGTGAGGTCATCCGCGGGGCCGCTCTGGCAGAAGCGGCGATGGATCCCATCAAGAACATGCCGCCCGATTATGTTCCCAAGATCCGCCATAACCTGGTGCACTTGATGGGTCCCCTCATCGAGGCGCTGGCGAATACGAATCCCAAAGAAGCACCAAAAGTAAGCATGTTCGGTGCGCTCAAGTACCTGAGCGACCCCGGAGTCCAAAAAGGTCTGGGATTCCTGCTCACCCTCGCCAAAAACCTGGGTAAAGCCATGGATGAGTACGAACCCAAGTAACACGTTTTTTCAAGCCGAAAGCGGCCGCTCGGTGCGGCCGCTTTCGGCTTGGTAGAATAACCCATGAACAAGATGCTCCTCCTGCTGGCAACGGTACTGTTGCTGGCTTCCTGCATCGCCGCAAAGCCCGAACCGGCGGGTCCGCAAATCGGGGGCTGTCCGGTCTTTCCGGTAGAGCATTTTTGGAATACACCCATAGATAACCTGCCGGTACACTCCAGCTCCAGCAATTGGATCGAACGCATAAGCCTGGAAAAGGGGCTGCATCCCGACTTCGGCTCGGGAACCTGGAACGGCAAGCGTATCGGCATCCCCTACAACCTTGCCGATGTGCGCACCCCGCAGGTAACCTTCATCTTCAACTACGCCGAAGAGAGCGATCCGGGGCCGTATCCGCTGCCCTCCAATGCCCTCATCGAAGAGGGTGACGACCACCACCTGCTAGTAGTCGACACCAGGAGCTGCAAGCTGTACGAGCTGTACAAAGTCCGGCAGACTACCAAAGGGTGGGAAGCAGACAGCGGTGCGATATTCGATCTTGCCAGCTTTACTCTGCGCCCCGACGGCTGGACCTCCGCCGACGCTGCCGGTCTGCCCATACTACCGGGCTTGGTTCGCTATGAGGAGGTAGCAGAAGGGGAAATAAAACACGCGCTGCGTTTCACCGCCGACTGGACCTCGGCTAATCATCTCTGGCCCGCAAGACACCATGCCGCTACCGGCGACGCAAAAGACCCGCCGATGGGAATGCGCGTGCGCCTGCGTGCCGACTTTGACATTAGCGGCTTTTCCCCTAACGTTCAGGTAATCCTCAAAGCGCTAAAGAAGTACGGCATGGTACTGGCCGACAACGGCAGCGACTGGTTCATAAGCGGCGTGCCCGATGAACGGTGGAACAACGATGTTTTGGTCAGTGAGCTGGGGAAGGTCAAGGGATCGGACCTAGAAGTGGTGGACACCGGTTCTATGAAAATAGAAGTCGATTCGGGACGCGCCCATCAACCTTGAAACAAAGCAAGGAAGCGCCCCAGCCTTGGCTGGGGCATCTGGCGGGCCGCGGAGGACTCGAACCCCCAACCCCCGGTTTTGGAGACCGGTGCTCTGCCAGTTGAGCTAGCGGCCCCTACGCAACGGAGATTGTAACACGGGGCCGAAAAGCGGGCAAGGCGCGTGATGGCTGTGTGGCTCATTTGCGCTGGCGGGTGCACCGGCCCACCCGCGGTGTTGGAGCGATGAACGGCGATATCGAGAGCTTAGCAGCCGCACCGAAACCTTCGGTAACGGTGGGGGAGGGTTTCAAACCCTCCCCCACGCATGTTGGTTTTTCTACGGCAACTCAATCTCGGCGTTGCATCCAACATGGACCCCGGCGGCTAGATGCCGCCTAGTTCGGGGATACATTGTTTTAGGAAAAGAAAAAGTCGATCGTGTTCCCGGCTAAGGGGGCGCAGCGACCGCGAGACCGGGCCTGCTCCGGACTTGATTGGGGGATACATGCCGCGCCACGATGCCACGATTCGGTCACCGCAAGACAATGCTCCCTTCCCTTGGGGAGGGCCGGGGTGATACCGTCTTCCCCCGTCAACCCCTCAGGCCACCAGGGCCTCCCGCCCCTGCTCCTTGTAGTAGGCCTTCAGCCTGCCCATGAGCTGTCGTAGGATCTTGTGGGCT
>Ga0256835_1000397_pt1 | contig 33228 bp, 33 predicted proteins | sample PIR30metaG_FD_185972 | JGI IMG/M metagenome (GOLD analysis project Ga0256835, IMG submission 185972) | Hydrothermal vent microbial communities from East Pacific Rise, Pacific Ocean - PIR-30 | ecosystem: Environmental > Aquatic > Marine > Hydrothermal vents | place: Pacific Ocean: East Pacific...
GCAAGGAGGCACGCCAGCGCAACACCCGCGAGCTGGCCCTGGTTATCCGTGAACGGCTCAAGGTGCCGGTGATCACCTGTGAGGAGATGGCCTCGCGCTTCCTGTTCCGCAAGAAGCAGGCCCTGCAGCTGGCCTTTTTCGCCGCGCTGGTGGCCTGCGTTTACGCGCTGGTCTTTTCGTTCCAGGACCCCATCCTGGACTTCCTGGGCGGTGAGATGCACGCCCGGCTGAAGTGGGCGGCACCCATTGCCGTGTTCCTGTTCGTCCCCTTCGTAGCCTACTGTTACAGCACCGTGACAGGGCTGCTGCTCAAGCTGATCGGCATCGACTGACATAGGGGGACGAACCGGAGCAAGGACACTCTTCATCCTGAAAATAAGGAGGCGACATGCACGATATGGCGATCCACTTCCTCTCCATCGACCTGGGCACCGCCCTGCAGGTGGTGCTGCTCGGGTTCATCGGCGGTGTTCTGAGCGGCTTCATCGGCAGCGGCGGGGCCTTCTTCATGACGCCCGGCATGATGAACCTGGGGGTGCCCGGCGTGGTGGCCGTGGCCAGCAATATCACCCACAAGTTCGGCAAGGCCATGATCGGCTCGCGCAAGCACGGCGAAGCCGGCAACGTGGACAAGAAGCTGGCGGCGTTCCTCCTGGCGACCGCCATCATCGGCATTCAGCTGGCGGTGTGGATCAACAGCATGCTTTTCCGGGGCGGGGCGGGCCACGGGGCCGCCAAAGGCGCCGGGGCCAACCTGTACATCAGTATTGTATTCTCCACCATTCTGCTTTTTGTGGCCCTGTCCATGCTCAAGGACATCATCGGCTCGCGGGGCGCCGATGGCGATTCGTCGGGTCCCTCCACGCGCATCGCCGATTTCTTCGCCCGCTTCAACCTGCCGCCCATGATCTACTTCAAGGTGGCCGACCGCAAGGTCAGCCTGTGGATCCTGATGATCGTGGGCATCGCCACCGGCTACCTGGCCGGCACCATCGGCGTGGGCGGCTTCATCGGCGTGCCGGCCATGATCTACGTCTTCGGTATCCCCACGGCGGTAGCCACCGGCACCGAGCTTTTCCTGGCCATGTTCATGGGGGCTTACGGCGCCGTCAGTTATGCCTTCCAGGGGTTCGTTGACATCCGCCTGGTGATGCTGCTCTACCTGGGGTCACTGCTGGGTATCTACCTTGGGGTCTACGGTGTCAAAGTGGTCAATGAAAAGATCATCCGCCTGGTCACCAGCCTGATCATCCTGCTGTGCGTCTTCAGTCGTATGATCGCCATACCCGTGTACCTGCGCCAGCTGGGACTGCTGGCCATCGATCCCCGCTGGGACACCTGGTTCAACCTGGTCAGCAAATTTTTCCTGTTCGCCAGCGGCATCACCGGCTGCCTGGTGATCCTGTTTTTCGTCAGCCGCGCCTACCGACAACGCAGGGAGATCCAGAAAACCCTGCAGTTCGCGGCCGTCTCGGCGCAGGGCACCAAAACGGGGTAACGATCCGAGACACATCCGGGATTCCCGCTGGGCCGGGGATATCCACGAAAGGGGGACAATGCCATGGACGACCAACTCAACATTCTGGTTCTCGACGATGAAACCGTAGTGGGCCAGCGCCTCGAAAAGGCGCTGACCAAGAACGGACACTACGTGGAGGTGTTCGTGGATCCGCTGCAGGCCAAGGCGCGGCTGGACGAAAAGGATTTCGATATCGTGGTCACCGACATCCGCATGGACGACATGGACGGCATCTCGCTGCTGGAGCACGTCATGACCCGCAGTCCGCGCACCAAGTTCATCATGATCACCGGCTATGCCACCCTGGAGCTGGCGCGCGAGTCCCTGGCCAAAGGCGCCTTTGACTTCATCGCCAAGCCATTCGAACTCAACGAAGTGCGCAGCGCCATCGAAAAAGCGCGCGAGGCGCTGCTGTCCGAAAAATCATCGGATTAGGCTTCGGCGCAACGATTGCAGCAGCATCCGGCCACGTGGCCACAGGCGGGCCGTCATGCCCGCCCTTCCGCTCCTGAACGCTCCTTCCCCGGGGAAATTGCAACGAACCTCCCTCTTTGACTGGAAGCCACGCCTAGCGTCTGCCTCCGGTGCGGGCAGGCATCGCCTGTGCTCCGTGAGCCCCGGCGGGAATGCTCCGGCCGCCGGCGCTGAAAGGCGAAAACCCGCAACACGCATGCCAAGATTACTTGCGATTTCCCCGCCGCAGCCTTGACCGCCCCTTGCCAAGCGAACGGTTTTGCGCTATGAAGGCGCGGCTGTTTGTCCGGGCGCCTTACCTTCAATTTTTCCTTGACAAAGTCGGGGATTAGAATGATAATTGCTAATTTTTAAGCCAAGAACAATGGCTTCTTTTATGAATGACAACCGGGAGGTCCAGAACATGTACGCGGTGATTGCATCGGGCGGAAAGCAGTACAAGGTCCGAGAGGGAGATATTCTCAGGGTCGAAAAATTAGCGGGCGACGTCGGCGAGGCGGTATCCTTCGACAAGGTGCTGATGCTGGCCGACGGAGACAACGTGCAGGTCGGCACGCCCGTGGTGGACAACGCCCAGGTCAGCGGGCATATCGTCGAGCAGGGCAAGGCCAGAAAAGTCTTGGTTTTCAAGTACAAGCGCCGCAAGCGCTACCGCCGCAAACAGGGCCACCGTCAGCTGTTCACGGCCGTGCGCATCGACAGCATCCAGGCCTAGGCGCAGCCGCACCACCCGTTTTGACTCACATTCCCGCCTGCCCTCGCCGGCAGGCGCTGAATCGCAAGGAGCAGATAAAAATGGCACATAAGAAAGCAGGCGGCAGTTCCAAGAACGGCCGCGACAGCAATGGTCAGCGCAGGGGCGTCAAGCGGTACGGCGGCGCGCCCGTCAAGGCCGGCAACATTATCGTACGGCAGTTGGGGACCCACATTCACCCCGGTGAAAACGTGGGGGTGGGCAAGGATTATACGCTCTACGCCAAGATCGACGGTGTCGTCTCTTTCGAACGCCTGGGACGTTCGCGCAAAAAAGTCAGTGTCTATGAGCAGTGAAATTCATTGACGAAGCGGTGATCACGGTGGAATCCGGACGCGGCGGCGCCGGATGCGTGAGTTTCCGCCGTGAACGATTCATTCCCAAGGGGGGGCCCGACGGCGGCGACGGCGGCAACGGCGGCAGCATCGTGCTGAGGGCCTCTTCCCAGAAGCGCACCCTCTACCAGTTCAGACACCGACAGCATTTTAAGGCGCGCAACGGCATGCCGGGCCAGGGAAAACAGAAGACCGGCAGGAGCGGCGCCGACATCGTCATCGAAATTCCACCGGGCACGCTGGTCAGCGACGCCGAGACCGGCGAATTGATCCGGGATTTCGTCCACCCTGGAGAGACCCTGGTGCTGGTCCGCGGCGGCCGCGGCGGCCGCGGCAACGCCCGTTTCAAGTCGTCCACCAACCGCACCCCACGATACGCCCAGCCCGGAGAGCCCGGACAGGCCCGCAAAATCCGCCTTGAACTAAAACTGCTGGCCGACGTGGGCCTGGTGGGGCTTCCCAACGCCGGCAAGTCGACCCTCATCCGCACCATTTCCGCGGCCCGGCCCAAGACCGCCGACTACCCTTTCACCACTCTGACGCCCCAGCTCGGCGTAGTGCACACGGACTGGAGCGATCCCTTCGTGGTGGCCGACATCCCGGGACTGATCGAGGGCGCCCACGAGGGTGCCGGGCTGGGCATCCGTTTCCTGCGGCACATCGAGCGCACACGGGTGCTCGTGCATCTCATCGACGTATCCGCCCTGGATCCCGGAGACCCCCTGAAGGCCTACGATACCATCAACCGGGAGATGGCTCGCTACAACCGCGCCCTGGCGGAAAAACCGCAGATCGTGGTGCTCAACAAAATCGACCGGCCGGACACGGCCCAAGCGGCGGCCGCCTTCGAGGCCGCCCTGCCGGAAAAGACCGTACAGCGCATCTCGGCCCTGGAGGGCACCGGTGTGCGCGACCTGCTGTCGGAGATCGTAAAGGTGCTGGACCATGAGCAGTCCCGAGCGTAACCGTCAGACGATCCTCGGCCGTGCCCGGCGGGTGGTGGTCAAGGTGGGCAGCAACGTACTCACCGCGGAGCAGGGCCTCAACCTGCACGCCGTGCGCTCCATTTCGCGCCAGATCTGCCGCCTGACCGATGACGGCCGCCAGGTGCTGCTGGTCACCTCGGGCGCCATGGCCGCCGGCCTTCGCAAAATCGGGCTGGAGAAGCGGCCTGACGACGTGCCCCGGCGCCAGGCCGTCTCCGCCGTGGGCCAGGCCGGCCTGATCATGGAGTACGAAAATGCCTTCGATCGTTACGGCATCCAGGTGGCCCAGGTGCTGCTGACCTCCGACGGCATCAGCAACCGCCGTCGCTATTTAAACGCGCGCAACACCCTCAACACCCTGCTGGCCTGGAAGGTGATCCCGATCATCAACGAAAACGACACCGTGGCCGTGGAGTCCATCGAATTCGGAGACAACGACAACCTGTCGGCCATCGTGGCCCTGCTGATGGACGCCGACGTGCTGATCAACCTGACGGACATCGACGGGCTGTACGACCGCGATCCCCGTCGGCACCAGGATGCGCGCCTGATTCCGGAAGTGACCGCATTCAGAAAGGACATCGAGGATTACGCCTGCGGCATCGCCGGTCCCCTCGGCACGGGCGGCATGCTCAGCAAGATCCGGGCGGCCCGCAAGGTCACGGCCGCCGGCATCCCCATGATCATCGCCAACGGGCGCCGGGACGACATCCTGCCGGCGATTTTCGCGGGCGAAGCCACGGGAACCTTTTTCGCCCCGCGCCGCCGCCGGCTGACCAGCCGCAAGAGCTGGATCGGCTACTCGATCAAACCCGAGGGCGTCATCGTCGTCGACGAAGGCGCCGCCCGGGCCGTGCTGGAAAACGGCAAGAGCCTGCTGCCCAGCGGCATCGTGGCGGTTCGGGGGCGCTTCGAAGTGGGTGCGCCGGTGGAGTTTGTGGATCCGCACAACCGCGTGCTGGGCATCGGGCTGGTCAACTATTCACACGAAGACATTGACCGTATTCGCGGACTGCGCTCGGACCAGATCGAAAAACGCCTGGGGCACAAGCCCTTCGACGAGGTCATCCACCGCGACAACCTGACCATTACGTTCGAAGAGGGACATCTTTAAAAAACCGAATAACCCGGCCATGGAAACGTCAGCAACCGACTTTTTGCTGTGCACCTGCCCCCGGGGCCATGGCCGAACCGATCAGAAAGAGCTGAAACATGGATATTGATGTCACCATCACGGAAATGGCCCGGGCGGCCCGAAAAGCCGCCCGGGAAATGGCCCGTTGCCCCTCCTCGAAGAAAAACGAGGTGCTGCGATGCATCGGCGACCTTCTGGGTGAACGGTCCGCCGAGATCCGGACCGAAAACCAGCGGGATCTGGCCAAGGCCCGGGAACAGGGCCTCAGCGCGGCCATGATCGACCGCCTGACCCTGGACGACGCCGCCCTGAGCGCCATGATCGACGGGCTGCGTGAAATCCGGGCCCTGGAAGACCCGGTGGGCGCCACCACCGCCAGCCGGGTGCGGCCCAACGGCCTGGAGGTCTCGCGGGTGCGCATCCCGCTGGGCGTCATCGCCATGATCTACGAGTCGCGCCCCAACGTCACCGTGGACGCCGCCGCCCTGTGTCTCAAGGCCGGCAACGCCATCATCCTGCGGGGCGGTTCCGAGGCGCTGCACTCCAACCGGGTGCTGGCCGACGTCATCGGCGAAGCGCTGCGCCGCTGCGGCCTGCCGCCGCAAGCCGCCCAGGTGGTACCGGTCACCGATCGGCGCGCGGTGGAGGCCCTGCTGCGCCAGGAGGCGTTTATCGACCTGATCATCCCGCGGGGCGGCGAGGGGCTCATTCGCTACGTCGTACAGCACGCCACCATTCCGGTGCTCAAGCACTACAAGGGCGTCTGCCACGTCTACGTCGACCAGGGGGCCGACCTGGACATGGCCGAGGAAATCTGCTTCAATGCCAAGGTACAGCGCCCGGGCGTCTGCAACGCCATGGAAACCCTGCTGGTGCACCGCGCCGAGGCGCCGGCTTTCCTGCCCCGTCTGGCGCGGCGGCTGGAGGAGGCCGGCGTGGAACTGCGGCTATGCCCGGAGAGCCTCGGGATCCTGCCCGGCCGCACCCCGGCACAGGAAGAGGACTGGCCGGCAGAGTACCTGGATCTCATCCTGGCGGTACGGGTGGTGGCCGACATGGACGCGGCCATGGCGCATATCGCACGCTACAGTTCCAGCCACACCGAGGCCATCGTGACCTCGGACTACGAACGCGCCCGCCGCTTCGTGCGGGAGGTGGACTCCTCGGTGGTGCTGGCCAACGCCTCTACGCGCTTCAACGACGGCGGTCAGCTGGGGCTGGGGGCCGAAATCGGCATCAGCACCTCCAAGCTGCACGCCTTCGGGCCCATGGGGCTCGAAGAGCTGACCACCACCAAGTTCGTGGTGCTGGGCAACGGACAGATAAGGACCTGAGATGCGCATCGGCCTGTTCGGCGGCACCTTCAACCCGGTTCACACGGGACACCTGCGGGCCGCCCTGGAGGTCCGGGAAGCCTTTGCGCTGGATGAAATCCACCTGATCCCCTCGGCGATCCCGCCTCACAAGGACCCCGGCGGCATCGCCCCGGCCCGCCAGCGTCTGGCCATGGTGCGCGCAGCGGCCGAAGACCAGGAGGGCTTCGTGGTCTCCGATGTGGAGCTCCAGCGCCGGGGCCCGTCCTACTCGGTGGACACGGTGGCCGAATACCGTCGATCCCTGCCGCAGGACGGCCGCCTGTTCCTGATCATCGGCGGCGACGCCTTCAAGGAAATTCACACCTGGAAATCGTACCGGCGCCTGTTTGAGCAGGTGGCCTTCATCGTCATGGTGCGACCCGGGGGGCAGCCGCAGGCAACGGCGGCGGTGATGGAAGAAATCGGACACTGCCTGCACCGGCATGTAGACGCCGGCTACCGCCTGCAGGCGCAACGGCCGCGTTTCGTGCACGACAGCCTGCAGCCGGTGGCGGTCACCGAGGTCACCCGGCTGCAGATCTCGGCCACCCGCATCCGCTCACTCATTGCCGCCGGCCGTTCCATCCGCTACCTGGTGCCGGACACGGTGATGGACTACATCCGGCGACAAGGATTGTACCGATGAACACCGAACCCTTTGTGATCGACGACCCCGAACTGGACCGCTACGTGGCCGCCGCCCTGGGCCGAAAAGCCATGGGACTGGTGGTGCTGGACGTACGCCATTTGACTTCGGTGGCCGACTTTTTTATCATCTGCAGCGGCCGTTCCAACCGTCAGGTGACCGCCATTGCCGAACACATCCACACACAACTGAAGGCCGAGCGCATCCGGCCGCTGAGCGTCGAGGGCAAACGCGAGGGGCACTGGGTGCTGATGGATTACGGCGCCGCGGTGATTCATGTTTTCTACGAACCGGTGCGGCGTTTCTACGACCTCGAGGGCCTGTGGGTGGATGCCCGCCGCGTGAGCACCCCTTCGCTGCAGAAAGAAACGCAGCCGGCGGACACCGACACGCCGCCCGCAGACGACCCTGCGGACGAAGACCGCCAGGGGTAGACGGCCGGGCAAACGAGGGATCCGCCGCCGGCAAGATACACCGCCGCGGACACCTCCCCAACACGAGGATCACGCAATGAAAATCTCGGAAAATACGCACGTACTGATCATCATGGACGGCTGGGGCATCGGTCCCCGCAACGCCACCAACGCCGTTTACCGGGCCAGGACGCCCTTTCTGGACGCGCTGTGGCGGGACTATCCGCATACGCAGCTGCAGTGCTCGGGGGAAGCCGTGGGCCTGCCTCCGGGCTTCATGGGAAACTCCGAGGTCGGGCACCTGAACATCGGGGCCGGCCGGGTGGTCTACCAGGAGCTGCTGCGCATTAACAAGGCCATCGAGGACGGCAGTTTCGAGACCAACCCGGCCTTCACCGACCTGCTGCAAAAGCTGCGGCAGAGCCGGAGGCGCCTGCACCTGCTGGGGCTGGTGTCCGACGGCGGCGTGCACAGCCACATCAACCACCTCTACGCACTGCTGAAAACAGCCCGCAAAAACGGCGTGGCCGACACGCTGGTGCACGTCATCACCGACGGCCGCGACACCCCGCCGGACAGCGGGGCCGGCTACGTGGCCGCGCTGCAGGCCCACATGGACAAAACCGGCTACGGGCGCATCGCCACGGTCTGCGGCCGGTTCTACGCCATGGACCGCGACACACGCTGGGAACGGGTCGAAAAAGCGTACCGGCTGTATACACGCGGCGAGGGTGTTGCCGAAAGCGACCCGGTCCAGGCGGTCCAAAACGCCTACGGCCGCGGGGAAACCGACGAGTTCATCAAGCCGATTCTCATCACCGCGCCGCAGGGAGGCGAAGCCGCAACGGTCAGCGACGGCGACGGCGTGATCTGCTTCAACTTCCGGGCCGACCGCGTGCGCGAGATCACGCGCGCCTTCACCCAGCCGGATTTTTCGGAGTTTCCCGTCGACCCGCGCCCACAGCTGGCCGACTGGGTTTGCATGACCCTCTACGACGAGCACTTCACTCTGCCGGTGGCCTTCAAACCGGTCCACCTGGAAAACATCCTCGGGCAGGTGGTCAGCGCGGCAGGCCTGCAGCAGCTCAGGATCGCCGAAACCGAAAAATACGCCCACGTCACCTATTTTTTCAACGGCGGCGAGGAAAGGCCTTTCCCCGGCGAGGACCGTTGCCTGGTTCCTTCGCCGCGGGACGTCGCCACCTACGACCAGAAACCTGAAATGAGCGCCCCCAGAGTGACCGAGGAACTGCTCAAACGCCTCGGGGCCAAGGCCTATGGACTGGTGGTGCTCAACTTCGCCAACGGCGATATGGTGGGCCACACAGGTGTCCTTTCGGCGGCTATCACGGCCTGTGAAACGGTCGACCGCTGCGTCGGGGAAATCGTCGAGGCGGTGCAATCCGGGGGCGGACACGTGTTCATTACCGCCGACCACGGAAACGCCGAAACCATGGCCGACGAAAACGGCAACCCCCACACGGCCCACACGCTCAACCCGGTGCCCTTTATCATGGTGGACGACAGGCGCCGCGATCAGCGCCTGCGCGAGGGCGTGCTGGGCGACATCGCCCCTACGCTGCTGGAGGTCATGGGCATCGCACAGCCGCCTGAAATGACGGGAAAGTCAATGATTATCCCGTAGGTTTCCAGGGCAATCGCATGTCGCCGCCGGTAGGCTTGTTGCGGTCCCCCTTTGTGGCCCGGGTTCATCCCCACGTAGCGGACGGGAAGGCTACAAGGCTTGGCTTTCACTCAAAGAGGAGTCGTCACGTACGATTGCCCCGGAGTAGGGTTCAGGTACCAGGAGAATAAGGGTGGCAAAAGTGCATGCAAAAGCCGACGAGATTATCGATTACGTAACCGGCGAGGCGGTGCCCGACATCGGGGCGGAAGCCAACCGCCAGGCCGTGGAACGCTTCCTGGTGGAGGAGAAGGGCTGGCGGCGGGAGCAGATTCGGGTGGACGCCCCCTTCGAACTGGTCATCGAGGGCGAACCCTACGCGGCCACGCTGGACCTGCTGGTATCCTGCGGCGGGCGCATGGTGATGGCCCTCAAGTGCTGCGCTGGATCCCTGCTGTCCAGGGAACGCGAGATCCTGGCGGCCGCACGTCTGGCCGCCGATTACCAGATTCCCTACAGCGTGGTCTCCGACGGGCGCGACGCCCTGGTGATGGACACCCGCACCGGCCGGCACCTGGGCGAGGGTCTGGCGGCCATCCCCGCGCGCGAGGAAATCGAGCGCCGCCTGGATGATCTGCGTTTCGAGCCCCTGGACGCCAAACGCCTCCGTAGGCAGAAGCTCATCTTCCGCTCCTACGACAGCATGAACGTCAACGTGCGGCGGCAAAGCAAACGGAAAACGGGCAACCGTTAGAGCCCGGCCACCTCCTTGCCGCAGTGCTTGCACACCCTGGCCCGGCGTTTGATGATCTCGGCGCAGAAAGGGCACTCGCGGGTGAAAAACCGTTCGTGGATCTTTTCCACGGCGTCGTCGACCATGTGCTGCAGCTTTTCGTTGCCGAACCGGGCATTGCGGATGGGTTCGATGGCCTCCAGTTCGCCAAAATCACCGACCATCTCGGCAGCCTTGATGCGCACCCTCACCGGCTCGGCACCGTCCAGCAGGATCCGCATGACGGTGGGCATGTCCTTGGAGACATAGCACTCCGCCAGAATGGAAAAGCCCTTTTTGATATTTTCCTCCAGCGCCTTCTGGGACGCCAGTACTTCGTCGTCGATGATCTGTCCGGTGGCGCCCATGGGGCTGAAGACCGGCATGATCTCAAACTGCTCGGTGCCGGGGTAGTTCAGGCAGCGGTAAGAAGCCCTTTGGGCGTAATTCTCCATCAGATTGTCCCAGCCCTGCGTGTACAGCGGGCATTCGTCGTTAAAGCACACGAACAGGAAGGGAACGCCCCACCCCAGTCCGTCGCTGAAGGTGATGGGCGGCACCTCCCACAGGCTCATGGGCTGCCCGCAGTGGGGGCAGGCGGGCTTGTCCATGGCAAGCACTTTTTCCAGCACCTCTTCTTTGGTCTCAAAAGCCATTGATCTCTCCTTGAAAACGTTATCTGGAGCCGCGGCGCATAACCGGGCAACAGGCCCGGTCCGCCGGCCCTGCACTTGACTGCCGGACGAAAAATGAGTGGATTATTATATTCCTGCGGCTACGGAAAAACAACCTCTATGCGCTGATGCCGGCAAATCGGCGCTCTACGGCCGCTCCCTAAGTATAAGGAGCCAAATCGCATTGTAAAGCAATGCCTCCGGGGCCATCGCAAGTAGCATGACCCGCCGGGGGCACCCGCCCCCTGAAGGGACCCCGCATCAAGCATGCCAAGCGTTTCTTGCAATCGTCCTGCAACCGTTACCGCCCCCGGTTGATGTCACGGAAACGATCTGCTATAGAATCGGTTCAGCGAAGCCCTTTGCGCGTTGAACCGGATCAGCGGGCCGCAACCCCCCACAACGAGGAGGACTGGTGCCATGCAGGACGACAGACTGAATCATTTCATCGAAATCGCCATCAAGCGCGAGGAAGACGCGTACGCCTTCTACATGGACCTCTACGAGAAAGTGGCCGAAGAGACCGCCAGGGAAACCCTGAAGTGGATTGCCGATGAAGAGATGAAGCACCGCCGGTTTCTGGTGGATTACCGGGACGGCAACCTGCAGGCCAAGGCTATGCGCATGGACGATGTCACCTATTACAAGATCGCCGAGTACCAGCAGGAGCCGGAGCCGGACGCGGACATGGACAGCTCCAAGATCTTCCTGCTGGCCGCCCACCGCGAACTCAAATCCCACCAGTTCTACTCCGAGCTGGCCGAACTGCACCCTGAAGGCGACGTCAGGAACATGCTGCTGCGGATGGCCAACGAGGAGCTCAAGCACAAAGAAAAGATGGAGTACCTCTACACCAACACCACTTTCCGGCAGACCTCGGGGGGATAAGACGCCCCTCCCGGCCGTTGCCCGCCTCCGGCATCGGAAGCCGGGCGTCAGTCGTTGCCCAGCGCCGCAATGCGGCGGTTGAAATCCGCTTCCGTGCGTTCCTGCAACCGGTAGAGGCCCTCCAGGTGTTCGTAGAGTTCGTCGACCTTGCGATTGCGGGCGTGGATATCCCGTGACAACGCCGCGATACGATCGCCATCCTGCTCCAGCGAGGCCTGCCGCATGGCTTCGCCCAGTTCGGCCAGCGCAGCCTCAAGCGCCTCGATTTTCTCCTCGTCGGACCGGATGCGGCGCTTGATGGGCCCCAGTTCCCGCGCCCGCTCTTCGATGAGCCGTGAACGTTGGCGGCGCATCTCCTTGCGGCCCATGGCGGCGGGGACTTCTTCCGCCGCCGGGACGGCCTCGCCCCCTGCCGCCGGCCCGTCTTCGTCCCATCCCCCGCCATCCAGGAAGCGCTGGTAGCTGCCGTCGAAGAGCTGCGGTCCCCGTTGCGTGAACACCACCAAACGCTGGGCCAGGGCATGCAGAAACATCTCGTTGTGGGTCACCATGATGAGGGCGCCGTCGAAATTGTCCAGGGCCGCCAGCAGGGCGTCGCAGGACTCCATGTCCAGGTGGTTGGTGGGCTCGTCCAGCAGCAGCAGGTTGACCGGTGTGGCCAGCAGTTTGCCCAGCATGACGCGGCTCTTTTCACCGCCGGACAGCACCCCGACCTTTTTCAGGGCGTCGTCGCCGGAAAACAGCATGGCGCCGCAGATGTTGCGCGCCGGCTGCCGGCCGATGTCCGGATGGGCGTAGAGGATCTCTTCTTCCACCGTGCGCGAGTCCACCAGGCTGCTGATATTGGTCTGCTCGTAGACCCCCTTGACGACGGCCGGGTTGTAGCGGATCCGCCCGGAGTCGGGCGTCAATGTGCCGGCCAGCAGTTTCAGCAGGGTGGTCTTGCCGCGGCCGTTGCGGCCGATGACGGCCACGCGCTCGCCGGCCCTCAGGGTGAAGGAAAAATCGCGCATCAGCGGCGCCTTGCCGGGGTAAGCGAAGCCCAGGTTTTCCACCTGCAGCATCTGACGTCCCCGGAAGGGCGCACTGCGAAAAGTGAACTCAAGGGTTCTGGCGGCCTCCAGCTTCTCACGCTTTTCCAGCTTGGAAAGCGTCTTGATGCGCGACTGCACGAGGTTGGCCAGACGCGCTTTGGCCCGGAAACGGGAGATGAAAAGCTCGATTTCGCGGCGCCGGCGCTCGTCGTTCAGGCGGGTCTTCTCGTAAACCTCCTCTTCCTGGGCGATGAGGGCATAATATTTCTCGGTGGTGCCGGGCACCTTGCGGATCTTGCGGCGGTGGATGCCCATGACATGGGTCACCACGCTGTCCATGAAGCTGCGGTCGTGGGTGATGAGGAGCAGTTCCCGCGGCCAGCGCCTGAGAAACCGGGACACCCAGCGGATGGAGGTGATGTCCAGGTAGTTGGTGGGTTCGTCCAGCAGCAGCAGATCCGGCTCGGAGACCAGTACTTTGGCCAGGTTGAGCCGCACCTGATATCCCCCGGAAAGGGTGTACGGGTCGCGGCGCAGGTCCTCTTCGGAGAAGCCCAGACCCGCCAGAATGCGCTCGATCTTCCAGAACTGGTCGCGTTCGCCGGGAGGCAGTCCGCGGGCCCCCTCCTCGAGAACGGTGGGCCGGGCAAAGGCGATCTGCTGCTCCACGTACCCGAGCCGGTAGCCTTTGGGAATGACGACGGCGCCGCTGTCGGCGTGCTCCTCGCCGATGATCATCCGCAGCAGGGTGGTCTTGCCGTGGCCGTTGCGGCCCACCAGACCCACCCGCTCGCGGCTGCCCACGGTGAAGGAAACCGCGTCGAGCAGGACGTGGGCACCGAAACTCTTGGTCAGGTTCTCGGCGCGGATCATGGCCGCTTGCGCCCCCCTTCTTCCGCGCGCCGCGTGAACACCCAGTGCGTTTCGTCGGAAAGCGAGGCGCCGAAGCGGTAGCCGTCGGCGGCAAAGTCCTTTAAGGCCTGCGGGTCGGTGATGCGGCGGCGCACCAGGTAGCCGGCCATGCGACCGCGGGCCTTTTTGGCGTAAAAAGAAATCACCTTGAAGCGCCCGTTCTTGAAGTCCCTGAAAACCGGGGTGATCACCGGCACAGCAATCTTTTGAGGGTCCACCGCCTTGAAATACTCCACCGACGCCAGGTTCACCAGGGCGGGGGCCGCCTGCGCGGCGAGGGCCTCGTTGACGGCCCGCGTGATGCGCTCCCCCCAGAAGGCGTACAGGGTCTTGCCGTGCGCCGTGGCCAGGCGTGTGCCCATTTCCAGTCGATAGGGCTGGATCAGGTCCAGCGGCCTGAGCAGGCCGTAAAGCCCCGACAGGATCCGCAGGTGGTCCTGAGCAAAGGCAAAATCCGCGTCCGAAAAGGTTTCTGCCTGCAGGCCGCTGTAAACGTCGCCTTTGAAGGCCAGCACGGCGGGGCGGGCATTGGCCGGCGAGTGGCGCGGCTTCCAGGCGGCAAAACGCCCGGCATTGAGATCGGCCAGCCGCGCGCTGATCTTCATCAGATCCGCGATCTGTCCGGCATCGAATCCGCGCAGCACATCGACCAGTTCGGCGGCCTCTTCAAGAAAAACGGGGGTGCTGGTTCGGGAAGTCGCCGGGGGCGATTCCCAATCGAGGGTCTTGGACGGGGACAACAGCGCTAACATGGCACGGGCCTCATGTTCAGGGGTTTTACGGGCAGGCTGAATATAGGGGCGATGCACGCGCGTGTCAAACGGCAGGCGCCGTCACCGGCAACAACCGGAAGCGGCTTGTCAAACCCCGGTCCGACGGTGTATAGAGCCCGTAACGGCAATCCGTCGTCGTATCTGAAAAAGGAAAGGGTCTCTTTGGCACCCCTGGGTCTCGAAAATACATCGAAAAAAAACACAACCACTGCCGACGCCAACCAGCAGGCCCTGCGACTGGCCCGGGAACGCACCGAACTGGCCCTGGTGCGCACCCGGCTGGCAAAGGAACGCACCTTCAATGCCTGGCTGCGCACCGGCCTGGCACTCATGGGGGCCGGCGTGGCCATCGCCAAGCTGATGTCCCATTTCCAGCCGCAGTGGATTCTGCGGTTGCTGGCGATCCTGTTCGTGATCATCGGCGGCCTGATCATCGGCCTGGGGCTGCGCACCTATTTCCGCGTAATTCAGCGCATCGAAAAAGTCCGGGTGGGCGGCCATCCCTTCTGGTACATCCTGACCCTGGCCATTTTGCTGATACTGGCAGCGATCATCGGTCTGGTGCTGGTACTGCTGGAATAGATGCGGGCGACGACAGGATGGCGCAACGCTTGCCGATCGGGGAAAGGGCTACAGTTTAAACATCAGGTAGATCAGCGGTACGATGACGCTGGCCAGGAAGACGATGCCCTCGACGGTCTTGAAAGCCGTCAGGACCGAGTGGCCCTTACGGCGCTCCTTGAGATATACGGAGGAAAAAGCCAGGCCCGTGATCAGCCACAACACCAGGATACTGACGGTCTGCGAGATGGTATTCATGGGCAATCTCCGGCTTGAAGGGATTTTGAAGGCGACACCGCAAATGACCATATTGACATCTGCAGCGCTTGTCAAGCCGACCGCTCGTCCGGTGTGCGGCCCGTCGCCCCGGCCACGGGTGCGCCGGCGGCGCCTCTCCCACGAAAGCCAGACCCGGCCGATGGACGGCCGCCGACCGGAAAGCGCCGGCTGATGTCCGGTGCAAAGACCCGGCGCCAACCGGAGTCCCCGCCTATGCGCCTCGTCTGTGACGGCCTGACCTACCGCTACCCTGGTGCCGACCATGACTTGTTCAGCCGTCTGCAGGCGGACATAGAGGGCCCCGGTTTTCACGCCCTCTTCGGCCCGTCGGGCGTGGGCAAGACCACTCTGGCGCGTCTGATGGCCGGCACCCTGACGGGCAATGCCGGCGGCATTTCGGCCATCGGGCTGGAGCGCATTCTGTACACCTACAACATGGAGCGCCTGCCCGGCTGGTGCAGCGTGGGAAAACACCTGGACGATGTCACGCCATCCGCCAGGGTCGGTGACATGTCGCCCCTGCTGGACACTTTCGGCATTCGGGAGTGCCTCAAGGCGCACTTCTCCCAGCTCTCCCTGGGCCAGCGCAACCGCGCCAACCTGGTGCGCTACCTGCTCCAGGAGTTCGACATGCTCATCATGGACGAAAGCCTGGCCAACGTGGACGAGCGCACCCGCCAGGAGATCATCCTCAAACTCAAGCAGATGTTCCCCTCCAAAAGCTTCCTCTACATCTCCCACAACGTGGTCGAGGTTGCCCGCTTCTGCCGCCAGATTCTCGTGCTGCGGGGACCCGGCAAAAGTCCCCGGCTGGTGAAGACCCGGGGACTGGACTGCCGCAACAGCGCCAGGCCGGAAACCGGGCGCCTCAACCGCACCATGCTGGAGATCATGAATGTTTCTTAGGCGGCTCTACCAGTTCACGCTTGTCTACGGCCTGGCGCTGTTGCTGCTGCTGGCCATCAAGTTCTTTTTCGGTCTGTCCGACTACGTCATCCCCGGCCCCCAAGAAATCTGGCATACCGCCCGGCAGGTCTCCGGCCGCTACGCCCTGGACGTGCTCAACACCCTGCAGGTGGCCATCCTGGGGCACGCGCTGTCCATCGCCATGGCCTTCGCGGTGGGCATCGTGGGACGCCTGACTTCGTGGATGGGCTCCATGATCAAGACGGCGGCCTTCAACATCCAGGCCTACCCCATCGTAGCCGTGGCCCCCATCATCTTCATTCTGATGGGTGACGGCTTCTCCTCCCGGCTGCTGATCGCCGCCATGATCTGCTACTTTCCGCTGCTGCTCTCCATCCTGGGGATCCTGTCCGAACCGGTGGAGGACATCGAGCACTTTTTCCGCATGACCGGACGCATCACCTGGCGCCTGGAAGTCAGGATCCGTGCCTTCGAAAACCTCCACAAACTGACCACCGTCATTGTGGGCAGCGCCACCCTGGCGGTGGTGGGCACCATCGTGGCCGAGTTCATCGCCGCCAGCGCGGGCATCGGGGTCAGCATCCGGCGCGCCCTCTACCAGAGCGATCTGTCCAAGATCCTGGTGGCGCTTTTCCTGATCGGGATCTGCACGTCTTTGTACCTGGCCTGTCTGGAGTGGGGCGGCCGGCGGCTCATGCGACGCTGGCAGGCGCCTGTCGCATGAGCACGGCGCCGGAACGGGTTCGATGCCTGTCGCAAAGCTCTGCGTCAAAGCGAAAGCCGCACTACCAGCGAATCAGCGCACTGCCCCAGGTCAGCCCACCCCCGAAAACCGGCATGCAGATCAGGTGGCCGGGATGGACGCTGCCGTCGCGCACGGCCTCGTCCAGGGCGATGGCGCAGGAGGCCGAGGAGATGTTGCCGTACTTCTCGAGGGTCAGGTAGAAGCGTTCGAAGGGTACTTTCAGTGCCTTGGCAAGGGCCTGAAACATGCGCAGGTTGGCCTGGTGGGGGATAAACCAGTCCACCGCCGACACGTCGAGGCCGCCGGAATCAAGGGCCTCCCGCACGGCCTCTTCGAAATGCCGCACGGCCACGCGGAAACTGAGGTTGGCGCCCACCATATCCAGGGTGTGGTCGCCGCGCGCCACGCTTTCGTGGGAAATGGGCGTCGTGCGCGAACCGCCGCCGGGCAGCAGCAGGTCGCGGCCATTGGCGCCGTCGGTGTGGATGTGGGTGGAGAGCAGCCGGGGACCGCTGTTCCCCGCGCCGAGCACGGCCGCCCCGGCGCCGTCGCCCCACAAAATGCACGTGGAGCGGTCCTTCCAGTCGAGGGTGCGCGTCATCACCTCGGCAGCCACCACCAACACCGTCCGGCAGGTACCGCTTTTGAGGTACTGCTCGGCCACGTTTAGGGCGAAAATAAATCCGGAACAGGCCGCCGTGATGTCAAAAGTGAACGCCCGGGAAGCCCCCAGGCCGGCCTGCAGCCAGTTGGCCGCCGCCGGGCAACAGGTGTCGGGGGTAATGGTGGCCAGGATGATCAGGTCGATGTCGTCCACCGACAGACCGGCCATTTTCAGTGCCCGCAGGCTGGCTTCACGGGCCAGGTCGGACGTGGCCACATCAGGGTCCGCCACGCGCCGCTGCCGGATGCCGGTGCGCTTGACGATCCATTCGTCGCTGGTGTCCAACCCCATCTTCTGCAGGTCGAAATTGGTCAGCACCTTGGGGGGCAGATACGATCCGGTCCCCAGTATGCGAACGTTCTTCATGGCCACAGGTTCTCCGTCGATAGGTGTGCATGGGCCCGGCCGACCGGATGCAAACAGTGCCGAGTGCCTGCTTATAGACCAAATCGCTAAGCGTGTCAAAAGGACAGAGGATTCAATAAATTTAAGGAGGACCGCACACCCCGCGACTCAATCCAATCAATTGAAAAAACGCGCATTCCAACCCGAAAGGATCTAAACCTTGACACTCTCTTTGCAAATTGAGATAATTATTTTCAATAAGCAATCTTTTTCGCGTGATTTCGGCAGCGTGCTTCCCCAAAGGCTGTTCGTTGGGGATGCTATCATGAAGAAAGTATTCTTCCCATTGCTTCTTCGTTTTCAGCCATATGCGTTTCACCTCACAGGCGTGCTTTTTCCCGAATATACGCCGTAGCAAACGGGGCAAGTGCGATGCAACGATGGTCTGGTATTCCTCCTAAAATACTTTTCCGGGCCATTCTGATAACCGGCCTGCTGACAAATGTCGACACCGACGCTGTTGAGGCCCCCATCCCATCAAACGGTGTGGTCTGCCACACCGGCGCGCTTCAGATCGTCAGAGCTTCCCTGACCGGCCCGCAGCGTGCCTGCGGCGAATGTCACACCAGCTGCGGCGGCTGCCACGTGAGCCGACCCGACAACGTAGATAGCAATTTTATCAGGTGCCACCCCAGAACACAATAAATCAGATGCGAGAAATGCCTCTTTTCCCTTCTCGTTCGCTGTTCCCGAAAAAAGCTGCCATCGTGCTGGCCGTGTGCGTTGTGGCCCTGTCGGTACTGGTTGTGCGACCGGTACCGTGCCATGGGTCCGGAGAAGGCCCTGCTCAGGAGGTAAACTTTCCCCGCAGCCTGGAAAGCTACCAGGACGCTGACATGCACGGCATCGGAGCCATCCTCAAGCACCGCATTTCAGAGGAACCCTTCAACCTGGTAGCCACCATCATCTTTTTGTGCGCTATCATTCACACCTTTCTGACGGGCAAATTCCTGTCCATGGCACACCGCTGGGAAGTCGCGCATACCCGCCGCATCAAGGCCGGTCAGGTGGACCGCCGAACGGTACATTACGGAGCCGAACTCTTCCATTTCCTGGGCGAAGTGGAAGTGGTGTTCGGCCTGTGGGCCATCGTGCTGGTCGGCGCGATCCTGTTTTTTTACGACTGGCACACGGTTACTGTTTACATTACCCGACGGGTCAACTTCACTGAAGCCCTATTCGTGGTAGTCATCATGACCTTGTCGGCATCCCGACCGATCCTGAAACTGGCCGAAGCGCTTCTGCAACGACTGGCCAAACTGCTGGGCGGCACCTTGGCGGCATGGTGGTTCAGCCTGCTTACCCTGGGGCCCCTGCTGGGTTCATTGATCACGGAACCCGCCGCCATGGCTATAACAGCCCTGCTGCTGGGAAGAAAATTCTACGATCTGGGGCCCAGTTCAGGCTTCAAATACGCTACTATCGGCCTGCTTTTCGTCAATGTGTCAGTGGGCGGCACCCTGACCCATTTTGCCGCTCCGCCCATTCTGATGGTGGCCGGTCCGTGGAAGTGGGGTATCGGTTTCATGCTCACTGCTTTCGGCTGGAAAGCGTTGATCGGCATCCTGATCTCTAACGGGTTCTACCTCCTGGCGTTTCGAGGGGAACTTCAGCGCATGCAGGAGACTTTTTTTAACCTCAAGCTCAGGGATGACATCTACCGGCGTTTCATCCAGCGTTCTCATCTGGAAGCCGAACTGGGCAAGATGCAGGAACTGGTCGACATGCGCCTGGGTTTCACTCAACATCTAGACGAAACCATCACCCGCGTTAAAAACCGCCTGTGGGAAACGGTGAAAGAGCGTATGCGGGACACGGATCTCGAACCCGCGCTGGTGAAAGCAGCCTTTGAAAAACGTTTCGAGGAAATCCGGCTGCGGGGCTTGCGCAGGAACCTGCCGGGATTGCTGCCTGAAGAGAAACGGCCCCGGTTCCACGATCCCGACTGGGATGTCCGCGACGATCCCGTCCCGGTTTGGGTCATCATTGTGCACGTCCTTTTCATGGTCTGGACCATCGCCAACGCTCACTACCCGGCTCTGTTCATCCCGGGATTGCTGTTTTTTCTCGGTTTCGCCCAGATTACTTCACCCTACCAGAACCGCGTGGACCTCAAGGCGCCGTTGCTGGTGGGCTTTTTCCTCGGAGGCCTGGTCGTTCATGGCGGGGTGCAGGGGTGGTGGATCGCACCGGTGCTGGGCAACCTGAGTGAATTCTCACTGATGGTGACCGCCACCATTCTGACGGCCTTCAACGATAACGCCGCTATCACTTACTTGTGTACGCTCATTCCGGGGTTCACAGATACGTTAAAATATGCGGTGGTAGCCGGCGCCGTGGCCGGAGGTGGACTGACCGTTATCGCCAACGCCCCCAATCCGGCCGGAATGTCGATTCTAAAAAAATACTTCGAAAACGGCGTATCCCCCGGGGGACTGCTCAAGGCGGCCCTGATTCCAACCGTTGTAGTATGGGCCTGTTTTGCACTTTTGTAGAAAAAAGAGGAGAACGATGGGGAAAAAAACATGGCCTGCCGCTGCGGCCCTTTGCATTATGCTAACACTCACAGCCTGCGGAAGTCGTACCCGCCTGACGGAAACCTGGAAGGACCCCAATTACAAGAGCGGACCGGTTTCCAACATCCTGGTCATCGGGGTGACCGACAACGAACGCGTGCGCCGCGTCTTTGAAAGGAAATTCGTCAAGGCCCTCAGGGCCGCCGGCGCCAAAGCCCACTCCAGCTACGCGGTGCTGCACATCTCCGGCGAGCTGAAAAAAGAAGATGTGCTGGCGGCCGTCAGGAAAACGGGCGCCGACGCCGTTCTGATCACCAGCCTGGTCAACGTGGACCAGACCGAGGTATTCTACCGGCCCCCGCCCGTGGGCTACTACGACGCCTACGGCTTGCTCTACGGCATCAGTTCACGCGAACAGGCCATGGTGGGGTTCGACGTCAACGTGGTGATGAACACCAGCCTCTACGACGCCCACAGCGAGAAGCTGATCTGGTCCACCCTGGCGGAAACCAGAAAGGCCAAGTCCAAGAAGGAACTGCTCGAGCAGCTCATCGCCGCCGTGGTCAAAAAGCTCCGGCGCGAGAATCTGCTGGCATCCTGAATCCTGCGTCAATTCTCCAGGCGCACGTACTGACGGTAATAGGGCGCGTTTTCCCCCATGTCCGTACATGCGGCGGAAATCAGGCGGTTGAATCCGCGGCCTTTCCCGACCCATCCCCCCCTGCGGCCCACGACCACTCCCGGCAAGAGGTCAGCGGCGACCTGCACCGACACCCGCATGCGGCCCAGGGGCGAGACCAGCCACACCGGCCGCCCCGGGTCCACGCCACAGGCGTCCAGGCTCTGTGCGGCGACCTGCACCACGGCCGCCCCGGTTTCTTCCTCCATGAGTTGTGAGTGCTGGGCCGACCTGCGGATGAGCGTCAGCAGGCGCAGCGGATAGCCCTCCGGCGCCGCCGGCTCTTCGTCCAGACGCTCCGGCAGACGGCAGCGCCCGTCGGCGTGGGCGTAGACGCCGCCGCCAAAAACCGTCTCCGGCCGCTTGGCCCGCGCCCACCCCCGCTTCCGGATCGTTTCCAGGTCGACATCCAGCCAGGGGCTGTCCAGGCTGGCCCGCAGGCAGTCCTGCGCGTCCGGCAGCACCACCGGCAGATCGAGGCGCATCGCCAGCCGGCGGAAGATCCAGTCGTCCGGGCGGGCCTGTCCGGGAGCCGCCAGAGCCGGCCGGCAGTACTGGATGTAGTCGTGGAGGTACGACCCCACGAGGTCCTCCTTCTCCAGCACCAGGGTCGGCGGCAGAATCAGGTCGGCGCAGCGAGCCGTGTCGGTCATGAAAGCATCCACCACCACCGTGGTGTCCACGGCCCTCAGCGCGCGGGCACAGGCATCGGCGTCCGGGGACTGGCTGACCAGGTTGGTGCCGTTGATCCAGACGAAGCGCACCGGCGGCCGGGCCGACAGCAGATCGGCGCCGATGGTGGGCTTGCGCAGCGTGCGGCAATGCCCGTCCGGCGGGGTGGCCCACTGCAGGTTGACGTTTCGCAGCGGTGAGATGTAGTAGTAGTTCCCGCCCTCGGGCAGGCCGATGTGACCGGCCAGCACTGCCAGCGCGTTGATGTAACGCACGTTCTGGGCGCCGAAATCGTAGCGCTGCAGCCCCCACCCGATCAGGGTGGCCACCGGCACACCGGCCGTGTAGAAGGCGTGCAGCCGCCGAATGGCCGTTTCGTCCACGCCGCAGGCCGCCGCCAGCGCCTCGGGCGGCCGGGACCGCAGCAGGTCGCAAAAAGCCCCTCCGTTGGCCGCCCGCTCCAGCGCCCCGGGGGCCACGCTGCCGCCGTCGAGCATGTGCCGCATGACGGCCGCCGCCAGAAAACGGTCGGTACCCGGCCGCACCGCAATGACCTCGTCGGCCAACCCGGCATCCAGGTCCCCGCCGGCCGTGATCCGCACCACAGACGCCCCCCTGCGGCGCGCCTGCCGCACCAGCCGTGCGGTGTGCACCGAACAGCGCACCACATCACGGCCCCACAAAACGATCCGTCGCGCCCGCGCCAGCGACGCGATGCCGTTCTGCTCGACCGCCCCGAAATCGGTGCGCATGGCGGCGGTACCGGCCTCGCAGCACAGCGACCCCACGGCACGCGCGGCCCCCAGGTGGCCGAAGAGCAGGGCTCCTACGTTCTTCAGCACCCCCATGTCGCCGGCGCCGGGAATGTGCAGGATTGTTTCCGGCTGCCGGCGCAACGCCTGGATGCGTTCGGCGCAGATGTCCAGCGCCTGTCGCCACTCAATGGCACGCCAGCCGCTGCCATCGCGCAGCAGCGGCCGGGTTATGCGCGAGGCAGCGGCCAGGCGGCGCGGGTACTGCCGGATCCGGGCGCAGGTGAACCCGCGGGTGAAGGGGTGGTCGGGGTTTCCGCGCACCCGCACATTTCCGTTACCATCGGTGTCGACGACCAGGGAACAGGCATCGTGGCAATCCAGCGTGCAGGCCGTTACGGTCTTCATCGATAAAATGTCTCCGCAATGACAGGCCGGGTGGCGTCGAAACGCTCGGCAATGGCAGCGACCTGGCCCCTTCTGCACACTCGCACGGGATCGGACCGCGGGCACAGGTCGCGAAACGAGGCTTATTCAGAGGCTGTACTCGAGGACGGGAGGGGCTGTCAAGCGTGGAAACCGCCCGGAAGGCACGGCATGAGGCGTCCCTGAGGCCGTCACAGCGTGACTTGATGCCCCGGCCGCCGGCGAAACGGGCGAGGCGTCACCGCTTCACAGGATTTCGGCGGCCTGACTGGTCGACGGCGGCGTTGCCAGGCAGAACATGGCGGCCGCCTTTTTCATGGCGATGGTCTTCAGGCTTTCGAGGGCCAGGACGGACTCACCGCCAGACGAGCTTTCGGGGCTGTCTTCGGCGCCCTCCTCGGCGGCCGGCAGGAAAATGTCAACCGTCGTGCCGCGCGAAGGCTCCGACCGCAGGGAGATCCATCCGTTGTGGTTCCGGGCGATTCCATAGGCCGCCGCCAGGCCCAGGCCTCGGCCGGGCTGCTTGGTGGAGAAAAAAGGCTCGAAAACCCGCTCCAGGGTGGCGCGGTCCATGCCCATGCCGTCGTCGCTGACGCTCAGCCGGACGTATTGTCCCGGCCGGCAGCGGGAAGCTGCACCGGCCGCCGATTCCGCGATGACGACATCGTCGGCGCGTATGGTAATTCTGCCGCTGCCGGCAAGGGCCTCGCGGGCGTTTTCGATGATGATCGAGAGCATCATCATCATCTGGGTCACGTCCACCTTCACGGGGGACAGTTCCCGGTCAACCTCGACGGTCAGCCGGATATCGGACCCGATGGTGTGGCGCACCAGGGGCATGGTGCTGGTGATGAAATCATAGAGGGAAATGTGCTGCGGCCGGTATTTGCCCCCCTCGGCGTAGGCCAGCAGATGGCGGGTGAGACGCTCCATGCGGGTCACGGAGTCCCGGATCATCTGCACGCAGCGCAGGGTATCCTCGCGCCCGTCCAGGTGGTGCTTCAGCAACTCCAGATTGCCCGTAATGACAAACAGGGCGTTGTTGAACTGATGGGATATGCCCCCGGCCAAGGTGGCGATGGACTCCATTTTGCGCGCTTTGAGCAGACGGTCCTCCAGCCGGCGCGTGCGCGTGATGTCCCGCAGGATGGCCACCGCACCGCCCACTTTCTCATCGTCATTCACGTGGGGGTACAGGGCGATGTCCATGAATCGGCGCCGACGGCCCCCGAAGTCGACCCAGGCCTGGAAGCACACCTCCTCTCCCTCCAGACAGCTGTCCAGGCGCTGTTTGACGTGCGTGTCGAACACCGCGTCTCCGAGTACCTCCCGCAGGGATCGGCCGCTCATTTCGGCTCCCCCATCGCCGAAAGCCTCCTGGAAAGCCCGGTTGACGGTCTGCAGCCGGTAGTCCCGGCCAATGAGCGACATCAGATCGCTGGAGGAGTCAACGATCCGCCGGTAACGCCGGAGCTTTTCGGAGGCCCCTTCCCGCTCACGGATGTCGCGCAGGGTCGCCAGAATGGCCGTCTGCCGGCCCCACACGATGGGAGTGGCGGTGAGGTCGTGGGAAACCGCCCGTCCGTCGCGGTGAATAAAATCCTGTACGAAAACACCGCCATAGATCGCCATGCGCTCCGCAGAAACACGGCACGTCCGATCATCGGAAGGCATCAGGACGTCGAAAGGGCGGCCCACCAGTTCGTCCTGGCGGTAGCCCAGTACCCAGTGGGTGGCGGGATTGGCGGCGATGATCTTCATGGTGCGGCTGTCGATGACGATCAGGGCGTCCGGAAACCCGTTGAACACCTGCCGGAAGCTATCCTCTTTGGCCTCCGGCCGCCGCTGCGACCCCGCCTGGCCGGCAAAACGGGTTGTGAAAGGGGGTTGTAGTGCCTCGGCCAGCGGGTACTGGCTGCTTGTTTCTTTCATCTTCTCTTCTGCCTCGCATGGGGTGAACGCATCCGGTGGGTTTCCAGCTTGTAGCGCAGCTGCCGGAACGAGAGCCCGAGCAGTTCGGCCGCCCGCGTCTTGTTGTAATCCGCCTCTTCCAGCGCTTCCAGGATGGCTTCCCGCTCCAGACGGCTGAGGTACTCGTTCAGCGGCCGCTTGAAGGTGCAGGCGCTGTATTTGCCGTCATCGGACGGGAGGTTGCGGGGGATATTGCCGTCCAGCAGGCACGCCACCACGACACACAGGGCGCGAATGGTCTCGGGGTTGTTTTCAGGCCGGTTGCGGGAGTCCTGGGTGACCGTATAAGGGTCCTTTTCCCGGGCGATGGCCCGGATAATGCCGAAAGCTTCCTGTCTACTCATTTTTGCCATGGGCCAGAACACCTGAATGGGGCGCTTTACGGTGAGCCGCGCTCAACACGGATCGAACGTTGACACAGCAGGGTTACAACAATCGTGCCATCGTTTCGCCGACGACCGGTGCCACAGGGCGGCCAACCCGACGGACAGCAGCACGAAATACCCGCCGATGACGGAAAGGCCGGCGCAGCCATTGCCTACGGGGCCCGCAACGGACCTTAACTATAAGGAAAATAAAGAAAAAAGGAAGGCGGGGGTGTCGCCGGTCAGATGAGACCGACAATTTCTCCACCGGCCGCCGGGTGGGTGGGGGTGTGCCGGGTCAGGGCCTGTCGGGCCGGCACCGGCGGGCGGTCCACGGCGCCGGGCAGGCGGATCTTGACAATATTTGTCAAAATCTCTGGCAAATTATGACAGCCCGGGCCCGTCCGCATGGAAACCGATGCGTCCGATGCGGCTACGCATTCATGAGCGATTCGATGTGGTCGGGCTCCACCGGAACATCGGCCATCAGGTCTTCCGGCCCCTGGTCGGTGACCAGCACGTCGGTCTCGATGCGTATCCCGATGGATTCCTCGGGGATGTAGATCCCCGGCTCACAGGAGAGCACCATACCGGCTTCCAGCGGGCGGTGCCGGTCGCCAACGTCGTGGACGTCCAGGCCCAGGTGATGGGAGGTGCCGTGGGGGAAATATTGCTTGTACAGTGGCGCCTCGCTGTCCTGCTCCTTCACGGCGCGGGCGTCCAGCAGTCCCAGGTCGATGAGCTCCTTTTCCATCAGGCGGCCCACCGTTTTCTGGTAGTCGTCCAGCACCGTGCCGGGAACCAGCATGGCCATGGCCCCCCGGTACACCCGCAGCACGGCTTCGTAGACCTGGCGCTGGCGGGGGGTGAAGCGACCGCCCACGGGAATCGTGCGCGTCAGGTCGCCGGCGTAGTTGGCATACTCGGCCCCGAAGTCCATCAGCACCAGTTCACCGTCACGGCACTGGCGGTCGTTTCGCACGTAATGCAGCACGCAGCTGTTGGGGCCCGAGGCCACGATGCAGGCAAAAGCCGGCCTACGGGAGCGGTTGCGCACGAAAGCGTGCAGCATCTCGGCCTCGATTTCGTACTCCCAGACCCCCGGCCGGACGAAACCCAGCAGGCGCCTGAAGGCCTCACCGGTAATGCGGCAGGCCTCGCGGATGAGCGCAACCTCTTCGGACGTCTTGACCACCCGCAACTGCTGCATGAGCGGCGCCAGGCGCTCGTAGCGGTGCAGGGGAAACTTCTCCCGGCACCAGTTGACAAAACGCATATCGCGGGTCTGCACCGGCGAGGCGGCCCGCAGGTGTTCGTTGCTGTTCAGGCAGATGGCGCCGGACGCCACCGCCAGCTGCCGGAAGAGGCCCTCGAACTCGGTCGTCCAGTGCACCGTGCGGATGCCCGAGACGCGGCGCCCGTCCTCCCGGGTGAGGCGCTGTCCCTCCCAGAGAGCGATTTTGTCGTCGGTCTTTCTCAAGAAGAGCATTTCGCGCAGCCGGGCCTCCCGCGCTCCCGGGCACAGCACCAGGACGGTCTCCTCCTGGTCGATGCCGGTCAGGTAGAAGAGATCCGGGTTCTGCACGAAGGGAAAGGTGCCGTCGGCGCTAATGGGCATCACATCGTTGGCGTTGACCACGGCGACGGCGTCCTGCGGCAGGATCTCCATCAGCCGGGCGCGATTGTTCACGAACAGGGCCGGGTCGATGTCGGCGTATCGCATGCAGCGGCTCTCCTTGGAAAAGCGTTTCCGGTTGGAAAGTCAACTTTGAACCGTCCACCGGAAACTGTCAACCGTTTTCACGCCTGTTTTCCGGGAGCCGTATAGAACGGCCCACCGTGGGGGGAGCCGCCGCGACCGGCAGCCTACATGCCCGCGGCCAGCGTCAGCATGGCGGCCAGGGCCGTCAGAATGATCATGCACACTCCGTCCAGCAGTCCGTCGATGAATCGATAGTTCATGGTTTCCCTCCTCGCTGTGGTTCACTTCGGATGGTTTTCATGCCTGGCAGGGAGTATTAACCGAGGGCATTGTCGGATGGGGTCCAAGGAGCGGAAAAAAGGTTCCTCGTCCATGGCCAATTCGCCAAAAGGCCCGGGAGATTGTTGAAATGCGTGGCGAGGTGTGCAATTTTAGGGCGACTGTTTCCCCGCGGGGGAAATTCGACCGGCAACCCTAAACGGTCAGGGAGGGTAGCATTGAAGGAGGCATTCGAACTCAATGCCCAGCAGCGGGCGGCGGCCACCTGGGAAGGCGGACACGTGCTGGTGCTGGCCGGCGCGGGCACCGGCAAGACCCGCACCATCATCGCCCGTGCCGCGCATCTGATGACGAGCGGCGTGGACCCGGCCCGCATCCTGCTGCTGACCTTCACCCGCCGAGCGGCCCGCGAGATGGTGCAGCGCCTGACACAGCTCACCGGGCAGGAGAAGATCCCCCTCATGGCGGGCACCTTCCACCACTTCTGCCTGTACACCATGCGCCGCATGCCGCGCGATTTCGGGGTCCAGGACGCCACCGTCATCGACCGCGACGACCAGGTGCAGCTCATGAAGCTGGTGCGCGGCGGCTACCGCAAAAAGGGGGAACAGCTGCCGCGGGCCTCGGAGCTGGTCAGCCTGTGCTCCTACGCCCGCAACACCAACCAGCCCGTGTCGGAGTACCTCCAGCAGCACACCGATTTCGACGAGGAGACCATCGAAAAAATCCGCCTCATGGCCCGGGACTACGAACGCCGCAAACGGCTCAACCGCTACCTGGACTACGACGACATCCTGTTTCTTTTCGCCCGGCGGCTGCACGAGGATGAGGCCCTGAAAAGCCGCATCAAGGGGTTCTACGACCACATCCTGGTCGACGAGATGCAGGACACCAACCCGCTGCAGTGGCTGATCCTGGACGCTTTGCGGGACCCCGCCCGCCTGTTCTGCGTGGGCGACGACGCCCAGAGCATCTACGCCTTCCGCGGGGCGGATTTCCGCAACGTACACGCCTTCACCGAGCGCGTACCCGACGCCACGGTGCTGCGCTTGGAGGAGAACTACCGCTCCACCCAGGGCATCCTGGACCTGTCCAACTGGCTGCTGGACACATCGCCGCTCCAGTACGGCAAGCGTCTGACCGCCGTGCGGCGCACCGTCAGCAAACCGCGCCTGCTGGACTTCGAAAACGATTTCGAGGAGGCCCGCTGGATCACCGGCGACCTCATCGAGCGCCACGAGGGAGGGGCCGCCTGGTCCGATCACATGATTATCACGCGCACCGGCTACGGCGCCCGTTCGCTGGAGTCCTTCATGGTGGAGAAAAAGATCCCCTACCGTTTCATCGGGGGCGTCAGCCTGCTGCAGGCCGCTCACGTCAAGGACCTGCTGGGCCTCATCCGGGCCTGCTTCAACCTGCGCGATGAGCTGGCCTGGGCCCGCTACCTGACCCTTTGGCCGCGCATCGGCGACGCCACGGCGGCCCGCCTGATCAAGGAGCTCAAAACACTCTACGACATTCAGGACGCCCTGAAAATGCTGGAAAAGCGCCTCAAGGGACGCCGGGACGTGCTGGAGGGCATCACCACGGTGGTGGAGACCTGGAACGACCCGCCGGCCACCATCATGAAGGCCGGCCATTATCTGGAGCCGACGCTCAAGACGCGCTACAGCAACTGGAAGAACCGCCGGCGCGACTTCGACCTGCTGGCGCGGCTGGCCAAGCGGCACCGCAGCCTGATGGCCTTCCTGGAAACCTACACCCTAGATCCCGTCTCGGTGACCGAGAGCCAGCGCCTGGAGGAGGACGACGTGGTGACCCTCACCACGGTTCACGGTGCCAAGGGCACCGAGGCCACCGTATGCTACCTCATCCGGGTGGAGCCGGGCATGTATCCCCACATGCGCAGCCTGGGCCGCGAGGACGACGAGGAAGAGGAACGCCGCATCCTCTACGTGGCCATGACCCGCGCCAGGGACGAACTGATCCTGACGCGCTCCCTGCGCTGGGGCGGCGCCCGGCGCTCCCCCTACGCCGCCTCGGTGACACCGGACCGCCAGCGCGAGGCCTACTTTTTCCGCGAACTGGACGATGACCTGGTGGACAGCAATTACGTCTACCCGGAATTCGACGACTTCACGGACTTCGATTTCATCGTGCCCAGCCGGAACTGAGTCAAGCGGTTTCCGCGGAGATCCAGTCGAGAAAGTCCGGGTGGCCCTCGGTGATCTCCCAGGCCACCACGCAGGGGCAGTCGTAGGAGTGCAGTTCCCGGACCCGCGAGATCAGGCGCTCCAGGCGGCCGGCGGTGGTCTTGGCGATCATGACGGCCTCTTCGGCCTCCTCGACGCGGCCCTCCCAGCGGTAGATGGACTGCATGGGCGAAAGGATATTGACGCAGGCCGCCAGCCGCTCCTCCACCAGCCTGCGGCCGATGGCGGCCGCTTCCCCGCGGCTGCCGGCGGTCATGTACACAAAGCGCTGCTCCATGGTTTCACTCCTTTGTCTGACCGGATGCTGTCTTCTCCAAACACCCCGATAATGGATTGCAGCAGGAGCGCCGGCCTGCGCATCTTTTTCCCGCCGGTTCTCCAACTGCGCACAGCCGAAACCTGCCCGCCCCTCGAGCCTATGGGCATGCGACCCATGAAAAGCCCCGGCATCAACCATGCCGGGCGCTGTTTACCTGCGGTTGCCCTGTGACGGCCCCCACGTTTGACAATGTCCCCTGCCTGAAGATAGTCTAGGGTGAAAACGCCCGCTGATGAACCGAATACGATCAGGAGGTTATCCCCCATGGACAACGCCCCCGACTACAGCGTTCTCGACCAGCCCTGGATTTTGTCGCGCCTGTTTCACCCGCGCCCCGAACCGGCCGGTCGACGGCCCCCGCCGGGCGCCGTCGACCTGGGTATTCCCGTGGACGACGACGCGCAGGTCGGCGCCTGCTTCTACATGGCCGACCCGATGGCGCCCAACATTTTGTATTTCCACGGAAACGGTGAAATCGTGGCCGACTACGACGAATTGGGGCCGCTCTACAACCGTCTGGGGATCAACTTTCTGGCCGTGGACTACCGCGGCTACGGGCGGTCCAGCGGGACACCGGGCGTGGCCGCCATGATGGCCGACTGCCACCGGGTGCTGACCTTCGTGGCCGGCTGGCTGCGGGACGGGCGCTACCTCGGGCCACTGGTGGTCATGGGCCGCTCCCTGGGCAGCGCTTCGGCGCTGGAGCTGGCGGCACGCCGGGGCGACGAACTGGACGGGCTGATCATCGAGAGCGGTTTCGCCTACGCCGGCCCCCTGCTGGAGGTCCTGGGAATCGACCCCCGGCAAATCGGTTTCCGGGAGGAGGCCGGGTTTTCCAACCTCGAAAAAATCGCCGCCTGGGAAAAGCCGCTGCTGGTCATCCACGCCGAACACGACCACATCATCCCCTTCGGCGACGGCCAGGCCCTCCACGATGCCTGCCCGTCCGCCCGCCGGGAACTGCTGAAGATCCCGGGCGCCAACCACAACGACATCCTGCAGCAGGGTCTTGCCGAGTACCTGGCCGCCGTGGGCCGGCTGGCGGCCGCGGCCATGGACGGCAAAACGGCCGCCCCCGCGCGCTGAGGCTTTACGATTTCAGATACTCCAGCAGGGCGGCCAGGGCGTCGACTTCGTCCAGGGAGGACACCCGCCGCCGGATCTCGACGGCCTCCTTGAGTTCGTCTGCGCTGAGCAGCAGGTGCTCCTTGCGCGTACCGGACTGGCGAATGTTGATGGCCGGCCACAGGCGGTGCTCGGCGCACTTGCGGCTCAGGACGAGGTCCATGTTGCCGGTGCCCTTGAACTCCTGGAAAATGACGTCGTCCATGCGGCTGCCGGTGTCCACCAGGATGGTGGCGATGATGGTCAGCGAGCCGCCGCCCTCCAGGTTGCGGGCGGCGCCGAAGATGCGCCGCGGGACCTGCATGGCGTTGGCCCCCAATCCCCCCGAAAGGGTGCGCCCGTGGCTGCGGGTGGTGACGTTGAACCCCCTGGCCATGCGGGTGAGCGAATCGATGAACATGACGGTATCCAGGCCCGCCTCGGCGTATCGGATGGCGGCATTGATGGCCAGGCCTGTCATGCGCATCTGCTGACGGATACTCTGGTCCGAGGAGGACCACAGTACGTGCGCCTCCTCCAGGGACCTTCTGAAATCGGTCACCTCCTCGGGCCGCTCGTCCACCAGCAGCACGAAAACCGCCACCGACTCGTGGTTCTGCAGGATGGAGCGCGCCATGTGCTTCAGGATGGTGGTCTTGCCGGCCTTGGGCGGCGAGATGATCAGCCCCCGCTGGCCCTTGCCGATGGGCACGATGAGATCCAGGGCCCGGCCCAGTATGTCGTCGGGCCCCTGGGTGAGGACAAAGCGCTCGTCGGGGCTGATGCTGACGCGGTCCTGCAGCAGGGCGACGTTGGCGTAGTCCGCCAGCGGGATGCCGTTGATGTGCTCGATGGCGGCCAGCTTGAGGTTCCGTTTGCGGCCGTCACCCGGCTCGCCGCGGCCCTCGATGAGGGCGCCCTCGCGCAGGTCGTGGCGACGGATCAGGTTGGCGGGCACAAACGGGTCCCGGGGGTCGGGCTGAAAGTTTTTCTCCACCGCGCGCAGGAAGCCGAAGCCGCGCTCCATTTTCTCCAGATAGCCTTTTACGGGTTCCACGTTTTAACTCCTGATGCGGCCGTCGCCCAGTTCCCGGGCGGCTTCGGCCATCAGCCGGCCGATAGGCATCCTCCGGGGGCATCTCTTCTCGGCAGGCCGGTAGTCGGTTGTCGTCAGTCTGCGGCGCACTTTCCGCGGCAGCCGCGCGAAATGCGCCGCCGCCCGCTGCGCGTCGCCGTAATTGCGGCGGTACATGAGATAGCGCATGATGTCGGCTACCGGCACCGCGGCGGCCAAGCATGCCTCGCAGATGTCGGCGCACCCGGCACAGTAGGTGGAGGCGGTCTCACGGTCCAGCCGGCGCAGCAGGTTCATGTCGGCGGCCGAAAGTGCGGTGGTGTTCATGGCGGCGGCCGTGTTGGCCATCAGGATGTCCATATTGGGCATCTGGGAGCAGATGCTGGCGATGTGGGGATTCTTCCACACCGCTTTGAGCTTGGCCTGGGAACCGGTGTAGCCTTTCTTGAGAAAGTGCCCGGCCACGCGCAGCTCGCTCTCGGTGGCGGCCGTGACCACCCCGCCGCCCTGGGTCTTCATGGCGGTCAGGCCGATACCGGCCGCCACGCAGGCCTGCACGGCGGCTTTCATCCTGGGTTCGTGCATGAGCCGGTAGTTGTATTTCATCATGATGCCGTCGATCCAGTCCAGCCTGGCCGCCGCCAGCATGCACGCCTCCATATTACTGTGGGTGCTGAAGCCGAACAGCCGGATCCTGCCCGCCCTTTTGGCCTCTTCGGCCCAGGCACGGGTGGCGCCGGTGAGTTCGCTGATGCGGCGCACGCCGTGGAGGAAATACAGGTCGATATAGTCCGTCTGCAGGCGCTCCAGGGAGCGTTCCAGCAGGCGCGTCATGCCCCTGGGGTCCCGTTTGTCGGACTTGGTCACCAGGAACACCTGCGATCGTTTTTCGGGGTAGCGTTTGAAAAACTTGCCGATGCCCTTCTCGCTGCGGCCGCCGCCGTAACAGTCGGCCGTGTCCCAGTAAGTGACGCCCCAGCGCAGGGCCTGCTTGAGCAGCAACTGGTTGGAGGGAATGTCGAACATGCCCCCCAGCGACAGGATGGAAACCCGCACGCCGCTTCTGCCGAAGGGGCGCGTGGGCACGGTGCCGACGGCGGTTTCGGCGGCGTCGGCCCGGGTGCCGTCCCCTGTGAGCCCCCCCGTGGACAGCAGCAGTCCCGCGCCGGCAGTGGCGGCGATTTTCAGAAAATGCCGGCGGCCGGCCTGTTTCATTTCCTCTTTCATGCACAACTCCTTGCCGTGTTGAACATTACCAGATCCGTTCGTTCCGCGGAAAT
>Ga0256835_1000398_pt1 | contig 33211 bp, 27 predicted proteins | sample PIR30metaG_FD_185972 | JGI IMG/M metagenome (GOLD analysis project Ga0256835, IMG submission 185972) | Hydrothermal vent microbial communities from East Pacific Rise, Pacific Ocean - PIR-30 | ecosystem: Environmental > Aquatic > Marine > Hydrothermal vents | place: Pacific Ocean: East Pacific...
CTTTCTCTACCACTTTGAATTAACCATGATAAATCACCTAAAAACCATTTGGTTTCATAATTTGATACTAAATTTTTTAATTGTTTAGATTTTTCTTCTAGTCTCATTTTTTTTGCTTGTGGGTAACTATATTATATCACTACAAAACCCCAAATTTTGTAGCCGTTTTCTGTCTCAAATATAATATCATTTTTTTATTTTTTATATCTTTTAAAAGAAAATTTAAACAATCTGATAGAATAAATAAAAAATCACGCTATAAACAATAAGGTATTTAAAAATTCATTAAAGTCATGCCAAAATAATAATCTTACTTGCTTTTCTTTTTATTGTCGGTGCTTTTTAATCCCAAAAACTCAATGGGACTCGTAACCTGTTTTTTCATCCGGTTGCTCACATGGGTATAAACCAAAGTTGTTTTAATATTGGAATGACCCAAAAGTTCCTGTATAACTCGCACATCAACACCTTTTTCTAATAAATGCGTAGCAAAAGAGTGTCTTAAATCGTGCAACCGGTATCGGGCGTCCAGGCCTGCTTTTTGCTTTGCACGTCTAAAGACAGCATTTATACTCGATCGTGAATAGGGATCCTTAGAGCTCTGACCTTCAAATAACCATGTTCCGGGACGGTATATACTTATATATTCCATTAAAATTTCCCGCATATACGGACTTAAATGCAGAATACGGTGCTTGCCTCCTTTGGCATTCTCTATGCGGATTTCATCCCTCTCAAAATTTATATCTTTTGTCTTCAACATTCTAATTTCACTATTTCGCAAACCGTTAGCATAGGCCAGAAATAACATAGAACGGTGTTTCAAGTTATCTAATTGCTCAAATAAAAGCCTCACCTCGCCAAGGCTCATAACACGTGGCAATGTCTCTCTTTTGCGAGGACGATAAATTCCTTTTATTTCCAGTTTCCCCCTTTTCATTACCTTTTCATACCAAAACTGAATGGCACTATAATGCGCATTAATTGTACGCCAACCGATATTTCCTTCCGATAATTTATGTAAATAAATCTCAATTTGTTCGGACCCGATATCTCCCATATCAATACCACGGGACTGATTGAATTTTACAAAGCGCGCATAATAATTTACATATTGACGAATAGTGTTTTTGCTATACCGCTCTTGAACGATCTTATCCAAATACGGAGCTATCGTTTTCCTTGCCGGCAAAGAATAAGATTGCAAAATGTAATTTTTAAAAACCGGCCAACTTTTCTGGTGCATAGCCTTGTTATACGATACGCCTTTTTTTAGATGATTGATAAATTTAATATCATTCTCACGACAATGTTGTTCCAAACGGTGCAAATAGCTTGCCTCCTTATCAATTAGCCACGCCTTTTTGTTGGGCAAATATTTTCTAGACGGAATTTTCTTAATAAATTCTATACTTAGGGGCGAATCCTGTATAAAAATCAATACTTTATCAGGATCTTCATACTCCACCGCTTTTATTTTTTTTCTTGGTGAATACTGTGCAGTATGTTGCAAAATATCCGTCCATTGCTCAGGGCTCCATAAATTAAATTTTTTCTGTAACAAATTGGCATTTTTCAAATCGGCCGTGCATATCCATTTTTTTTCTTGCGGATGCCAGTACGACTTATTCAAGGTTTTCATAAAATGCACCCGTTCCTTAGAGTAGGGGATGTCGATGACAAATTTCCCGCCTCTAAGGCTAACTTCTACCGATGACTTATTCCGGTTGATGATGCCGGTATCAGGATTTCCACCCGTTTTCTCCTTTCCCGGATGAGGTGTCGAAAGTTTTTCTGCACGAAAACTTTCTATGCCCGCATTTTCCAAACTTTTCTGGGTTGCTTGGGTGCGGGAAACCCCGGAATCGATGCCATAAGGAAGTCCGGTTTGTTTAAATAATTCAAAATACTTTTTTTCGTATGGCAAATACCAGCATTTTTTGGTTTGGCTGTACTTAATACCATCAATTTTTTTTATAACCTCTATCAAGTCCTTGTCATATCGAAAAAACAGTCCGATACAATACCGGTTTCTGTGGTATATTTTTTTTACGGTTATTTTATTCACATGAAAAAAAAATAAAAAATTTCACGCATAAAGTTAAAAAATATTAAGCCAACAGTCAAAAAAATAAAATTTTATATTATCAATTGCATTTTTTATATTCTGAAAAAAATTTATCCGCATTTACTATACCCGCAGCTTTTGCATACCAGGCAGCCTTCTTCATAGACCAGTCCTTCGGGGTCGCCGCATTGGGGGCATTTCTTGTCTTGCGGGGTGGCGCCGTCTTTGATATAGCGTTTTAAAGCGCGGGCAACGCCGTTTTTCCAGGTATTGATAAAATCGTCGTAGAGATTCAATCCTTCAATGAGCTTTACCACTTCGTGCATGGGCATTCCGTGGCGCAATACGCCGGAGATGAGCTTGGCATAATTCCAATATTCCTTGTCAAACGAGCGCGAAAGCCCTTCAATGGTGATGCGGTAACCTTGTTTGTCGATAAACTGGAAATCATAACGGCTCTTGCCGTTTTCGTCTTTGTTTTTGATCACCCAGCCTTTTTTTACCCAGTTGGGAAGGTTAAAGACATCTTCCATCTTTCCGGTAAAAATCTCGTAGGGAACACCGTCAATGAGTCCCACCACGGCAATCCAGTCTTCCATTTTGTTTTTAAACCGGATGATATCCGCTTCGAGCTTTTTGGGGCGTTTGGAAGGGAAGATATGATTCTTTTTCTTGTCTTCTTTTTTCTTTTTATCATCCGAGGAAACCAGAATTCCGCTGCGGGAGCCGTCGCGGTAAACCGTGATGCCTTTCAAACCTTGTTTCCAGGCTTCCACATAGATATCGCTCACTTTTTGCACGCTTACATCCGAGGGCAGATTGATCGTCGAGCTGATGGAATGCGTGGTATATTTCTGTACCAAGGCTTGCATCTCGATACGTTTTTTCCAGTCTATTTCGGGGGCAGTGGCTCCGGCATAGGGACTTTCTTTAATATCTTCCTTTCCGGTTACCTCCATCCATTTTTTCAAATTGTGATGATAGACGGTAAATTCTTCAAAAGCATCGCCCATATCGTCTATAAAATCCACTTTGGCATGCGGGTCGCCGGCATTTACCTTGCGTCGGCGTTTGTAGGAAAGCATAAAAACGGGTTCTATTCCCGAGGAAGTCTGTGCCAGCATACTCAACGAGCCGGTAGGGGCAACGGTGCTGATAGAGATATTTCGCCGCCCGTGTTTCATCATACGTTGATAGAGTTCCGGGAATTCTTTTTCGAGCATTTGCACGAATTCGGATTCTTTTTCGATTTCGGGATCAAAAAGTTCAAATTTTCCTCTTTCAACGGCCATATCCACACTGCTGTCAAACTCGGCTTGGAGTTTGGTGCGCATGATTTCATCCACTGTTTTCAAGGCTTCGTCCGAATCGAATTTCAATCCCAAAGCGGCGATGGTATCGGCAAGGGCGGTAAAACCCAATCCGGTTCTGCGTCCTGCTTTTCCGTTATCGCGAAGCAATTCCCAGGTTTCGCGTTCCACGCTTTTGATATTATCGGGTTCAGGGTCATTATCGATTTTTTCCAAAATGCGATCCACGGATTCCAATTCGAGATCCACGAGATTATCCATTAAACGTTGGGTTTCATAAACCACTTCATAAAGCTTTTCAAAATCAAATTCGGCTTCCGGAGTAAACGGATTTTTCACAAAATTGAAAAAATTCACGGCTATTAAGCGGCAGCTGTCACCTCCTTGCATGGCAATTTCGCTACAAGGATTGGTCGATACGTTTTCAAATCCCGGATAGAGCGAAGAAGTGGAATATTTATGTTGGCGGTCCCAATAAATCAATCCGGGTTCGGCGGTATTATGGGCCGATTTCACGATTTTGTCCCAGAGTTTTTTGGCTTCTACCGTTTTGGTAATCTTGGGATTATCGCTGTCAATGGGCCAGCGTAAAGTAAAGTTTTTATCTTGGGTAACGGCTTGCATAAATTCATCCGAAAGGCGCACGGAAATATTGGCTCCCGTTACCTTGCTGAGGTCTTGTTTGACGGTGATAAAATCTTCGATATCGGGATGGGCGATATCCATGGTAAGCATCAAGGCACCGCGGCGTCCGTTTTGAGCCACTTCGCGGGTAGTGAAAGAGAAACGGTGCATAAAAGAAACCGCTCCCGTAGTGGTTCCCGCCGCATTGGAAACGCTGGCGTCTTTGGGACGCAATTTGGACAAATCGGTTCCTACGCCGCAACGTCTTTTGAAAAGTTGGGCCAATTGCTGGTCGGTATAGAAAATTCCTCCGTAGGAATCATAAGGGGCGGGAATCACGACACAGTTTGACAGGGAAGCGATTACTTCGCGATTGCCCAGCCCGAACATGATGCTTCCTTGCGGAATGACATATTTAAAATTCTTGAAATAATTATAAATTTTTTCTTCGTTTAGTTTTTCTCTTTTTTGACCGTAATCCGACAGTTCTCCCGTTTTCACGGAAGGATATTTGTTTTCCACGCGGGCAAACTCCCGCGCCATGCGTTTGTGCATATCATCGGGGGTTTTTTCCAGGAATTTCCCGTCCGGAGTTTTCAAGGCATATTTATTAATCCAAGTGGTGGCAGCCAGTTCGTCGCCGTTAAAATAATCGACAGCCGACTTTAATACTTCGTCAAAAGTGTAAGTTTTTCTTTTTGTAGCAGCGGGTTTTTGTAAGGTCTTCATATTCATAGCCAAATCGTTTAGGTGGTCAGTTTAGGTTTTAGGTAAAAATTCGGATTATAAAATTAAGAGTACTTTAACAAATAGCAAGACCGAAAGAAGTTTTTTTATTAACAGACTTTTGTTAAAAAATATTTTTTCTCCTTTAAAATATAAGAAACAGAAGGATTTTTTTAATGGTTTTTTATTTAGGCACGGCTTTTGATTGTATGAATAAGCAATTCAAAATGAATTATTTAACACGAAATTAACATCGAAGGCGTCGTGAAGAGTTTGTTTTTGGCACGGTGTTTGTTAATTAATAAGTGTGAGATTTTTTTCATAGTTGAGTTATTTTGGTTAAGGGAAAAACCGCTGTAAATTATTGCAGCGGTTTTTCTTATTTTTGCCGTCTATGTCAGACAATATGATTTCTTTTATTTCACAAAAATTGGGTATTGCAGAGAAGCAAGTCAAAAATACCCTTCAATTACTGGAACAGGAAGCGAGTGTTCCCTTTATAGCCCGTTACAGAAAGGAGGCTACCGGAAATCTCGATGAAATTCAAATTTTTGAAATCCGGAAATTAAAAAAATATCTCGAAGAGCTCGAAAAACGCAAAAAGAGTATTTTATCCGCCCTCGAAGAACAGGGAGTATTAACCGAAGATTTGAAAAAACGCATTGAGCAATCCATGGATTCCGTGGAAGTGGAGGACTTGTATTTGCCCTATAAAAAGAAGAGAAAAACCAAGGCCGATCATGCCAAGCAGGCAGGTTTGGAGCCTTTGGCAAAAATTATCATGGCTCAACGCACTACAAACCTCTACCGGCAAGCAAATTATTATATCACAAAAGAGTATCCCGATGAAGAAAAAGCCCTGGAAGGGGCTACTTTTATTATCGCCGAATGGATCAATGAAAATCCATGGGTGCGTAATTTCCTGCGCCGGAATATGGAACAACGGGGACATATTCTCAGTCGTGTAGTCAAAAAGAAAGAAGAGGAGGAAAGCGCACAGTTATACAGAGATTATTTTGAATGGAACGAAGCCTTACAAAAATGCCCTTCTCATCGGTTTCTAGCCATGCAACGAGGTGAAAAAGCCGGTTTTTTGCGGATTAAATTGGAAGTGGACGATGCCTTTGTACTTCAAAAAATTGAGGAGCGTTTTATAAAAAATAACTACGATACAAGTAAATGGATTCAAAAAGCGGTAAAAGATGCTTATAAACGCCTATTGTTTCCTTCCATTCAAACGGAAATACTCAATAAATACAAGGAAAAAGCCGATAAAACCGCCATACGTGTGTTCTCGGACAATCTAAAACAGCTTCTTTTGACGCCTCCACTGGGCGAAAAACGAGTTTTGGCGATTGATCCCGCTTTTCGTACCGGTTGCAAAATCGCAGTGATTGATGAAAGAGGGGAATTTGTCAGCCATACGACCGTCTATCCGCATGCTCCTCATCATAAAATGGAGGAAGCAACTGCTACTATTAAAGAATGGGTAAAAAAATACGCTATTGATGCTTTTTCCGTCGGAAACGGAACGGCATCGAGAGAAACCGAGAAATGGATAAGGGAAATAGAATTTGAAGAAGAAATACCCGTGTATCTTGTCAATGAAGCGGGAGCGAGTATTTATTCTGCTTCTGCTGTTGCACGGGAAGAATTTCCAGGTTTGGATGTAACCGTTCGTGGGGCGATTTCCATCGGGCGCCGTTTGCAAGATCCCTTATCGGAATATGTGAAAATAGATCCCAAATCCATTGGAGTAGGGCAGTATCAGCATGATGTGAATCAAAATATGTTACAAGAAGAATTAGAGCAAGTGGTGGTGTCCGTAGTAAATGCCGTGGGTGTAAACCTCAATACGGCGCATGCTTCTCTTTTGAAATATGTTTCGGGAATAGGAGAGTCCTTGGCAAGGAATATTGTTGAATACAGAAAGCAAAAAGGTACTTTTCGTTCGCGAGAAGACTTGAAAAAGGTAAAACGCCTCGGAGAAAAAGCTTTTGAACAATCCGCCGGATTTCTGCGTATTAAAAATGCTGACAATCCTTTGGATAATTCGGCTGTGCATCCCGAATCTTATCCCGTAGTGCAACGGATTGCACAATCAACAGGGGTTAAAATACCTGATTTAATTGGGAACGAAAAACTGTTGAATGCGCTTAACCCGGAAGATTTTATCGATGAAAATACCGGAATACTTACCTTAAAAGACATTATTGCCGAACTCAAAAAACCGGGCTTGGATATACGAAAAAAAATAGAAGAATTTCACTTTGCCGAAAAATTAAAAAGCATCGAGGATTTAAAAATAGGGGAGGTATATCCGGGAATTATAAACAATATCACCGATTTCGGTTGTTTTGTAGATCTGGGTATCAAAGAAAACGGGCTGATACATATTTCCAATCTCAGCGATCAATTTGTTTCAAATCCCCACGAAATCGTTTCGCTTAATCAAAAGATCAGGGTGAAAGTAATCAGCATTGACAAAGAGCGGAAACGCATCGGATTATCTTTGAAATAAAAAAAATTGCTCCGTAAGGAAGCAATTTTTTTTAACAATTAACCAAAATTATTTATTATGAAAATGATCAAGAGATTTATGGCGCTTAATCATAAGCAAAAATAAAACATACTCCTTTTAAAAAATATCGATAAACGAATTTTTTATATCGATAGAAAACCTTTTGCACTTTTTTATCTTTTTTATTTCCTTATAATCATTGAAAAAGCTATATTTGTAGCTTTGAAATTAAAATATGGATAGAATTTTTAATTTGGTCGAAGTTGATAAAGGAATCCTGTTGGGGAGAACGGAAGAAACGATTAAGGAGACCTATAATTTCAATACGAGAAAAGGAGGTTTGAGCATACAATTTCATTTTGTGATGGCGGGCCCGGTGGTTTTCAGTATTTTAAAAGGAACTTATAAATTACCTGTTCAAGAGAATGAATCGCTGTTTTTTTTCAATCCGAAAAATTTGATACCCATCAATGTTTCCATTCAACCGGGAATGAAAATGCTTTCCGTTCTTTTTTCCTTGGATGCTTTACATGATATTATCGATGATGAATCCATCGATTTTACTTTTTTAAATCCGGGGAACAGTAAGAAAAAACTCTACGAAAAAAGACCTCTTTCCATTAATGAAATATTGATTGTCAAGGAGTTATTTAACAAAAAAATTCGAAATAAATTTGATAAATTGTTTGTCAAAGCCAAGATTATGGAATTTCTTTCCTACTATTTCAATACCCCCGAAGAAAAGAAAGAAAGATGCGAAGGCTTGGAAGACGAAAAAGTAGTGGAAAAAATCAAAAAAGCCAAACAAATCATGATCGATCAGATCAATGAGCCTCCTACGGTTGAGGAATTGTCCGCAATGGTCGATTTGCCTATCAATCTCTTTAAAAAATCATTTAAGGCTTTCTATGGAGCGCCCGTTTATAAATATTTATTGAATTATAAACTGGACTTGGCACGCCAACTTTTGTTAAGCGGGCAATACAGTGTAAAAGAAATCGCCTATCAAATGGGATATAGTGCACCGACACATTTTGTGGTGGCTTTTAAAAATAAATTTGGAGTAACCCCGAAAAAATACATAAAAAACAGTTCGATATGAAAAAAGGAATTTTAGCCATCACCACATTTCTCGGCGGATTGGCGGTAGTGATCGGAGCCCTGGCGGCCCATGCTTTGAAATCAAAATTATCGGCCCATGATTTGGACAATGTACATACGGCGGTGCTGTACCAAATGATGCATGTATTGGCAATTTTGGGAATGGCAGCCATTCCTTTTCTTTCAGCAAAGGACAAAAACAGAATTGCCGGTTTGTTTCTTACGGGAATTTTGTTTTTCTCGGGCTCTATTTACCTCATCAGCATTTTTGGTGTAAATGCCGGCTCCATTTGGTTTATTACGCCCTTGGGCGGCCTATTGTTTATTACCGGTTGGTTTTATGCTTTCTGGAAGATATTCCGTTCAAAAAATTAAGGGTACAGGGTTTCATCTAAGACTTTAAAATGCACTTTTCCATCGGGATCTATATCATAGCGTAAAATCATTTCTCCTTGGTAAGTTCCATCGGTAAAATGGGCCAATATCCATCGGTTATTCAGAATTTTTGCACGATCTATTTTCATTTTTCCTTCCATTCCGGCAAAAGGAATCAGCGGATTATCGGTCTTTGTTTTATTGGTTTTCAGTAATTCTCTTAAAATATAAGCTTCCCAATCTTTTTCTTCATCGGGAAAACTCTTTTTAAAATATTCCAAGGCTTTCGGGTTTCCTTTTAATGAAAAACGGTCGGATTCTTTGAGTTGGTTAATTTCCTTTTTCATTCGACCGATAGAATCTTCCAAGCGGATATTGTACTGGATATTTTCATCATACAGCTGATTGGTTTCGGTCAATTCGCTTTGGATTTTCTTTTTTTCGGAGGCCAATTGAAAGGTTTTAAAAATAAATAAAGCGGTAAGCGTCAAGAGAAAAGTGAAAAGATAAATCAATATATTTTTTTTCATTTTTTCTTTTAAAAGTACAAATAAAAAATAAAACCCGAAGGATTTCCCCCCGGGTTTTAATTAAAAAATATCGGAATTGCTGAAATTAAGCAACTTGTTTTTTGGCTCTTGCGGCAATTACTCTGTCATAAATAACCAAGCCTACAATGGTAATCAAACCGATACCTGCAATGATATACCAAATATTACTTGGATGATAAGTTTCCCAAAGATATTGGGTCAGCTCATTTACGCTCATTCCCAATTGTTTGGCCGCTTCGGCGATAAAATCGTTTTTGGAAAATTCTCCCGAAATCACCACGTTTTCGGCTCCGGGTACCAATGCTTGTTCTTTGATTTGTTTGATAATCGGTCCCCAATCCTTTATATTTTCGGTAGGAGGAATAATTTTAAGGGCTTCTTCCAAGTGGATGGAATTAAGATTATATAATTTTTGAATAAATTCTTCCTTGCTCAGCGGGGTTCCGATTTCTTTTATATGAATTCCTTTTTCGGCCAAGAGCCGTTTGAGAAGACTCACTTTATCGGAGTATTTTTCATATAAATCTCCGGTAATTAATTTGGTCAAGAAATTGGCTGCCGAAATGGGAAGGAAATAGGTTCCCATATACAGTGCTTCTTTTCCCTTGGGAGAAATTTTGGCAATATAATCGGAGAACTTCGGATTGGAAGTCATCTCACCGATGGCAAAAATCAAAATTCCTAATATGGTATAAAAAACATTATTGGTATAAAAAGACAAAGCTATCCCGATAATGGCAATGAGAATACCGGTCATCATCGCATTTATTGGTTTCCATTTTAGTATAATGGTGGATACAGCCATTTGAAAAATCACGATAAAGAAAGCATCGAGATTGACAATCATTTCGGGATTTACACCTCCTTCTTTGTTTTTAAAGAAATCGGCAAACCACTGCGGAATAAAAGCCGCTTTATCCAAAAATTCGCCCAGAGGTTTTGTATTTACCCAGTCTTCAATAAAAGTAGGGAGGGTATAAAAAAGCTGATTGAACATCAACCAAAAACCGATCATGATAATTAACAGTAAAGTCAATTTCATATCGGATAAGGCTTCCCAAATATTTTTGAGGGATTTCATAATGGTTTGTCCGAAACTTTCATTGCTTTCTTCCCTGTCGGGTTCTTTAAAGAAAAACAATACCAGGATCATGTTGACTGCAATTGCCGAAGCAGCCATTATAAATACGATTTTCCATCCGTAAGTATCCCTTAATTTGGCAGAAAACAACGGCCCGAAAAATCCACCGATATTTACCATCATATAAAAAACTCCGAAACCAAAGGAGGAATTACGCTCATCGGTTGATTTGGTGACAATTGCAGAAGCCACAGGCTTAAACATCGCTGCTCCCAAGGCTACCCATAAAAACATGAGAAATACCGCCGTATAGGAAGTGACTTCTCCCATAAAATAGTAACCGGTTCCAAGGAGGATATAGGCAATAATCAAGGATTTTTTATATCCTATTTTATCTGCAATAGCTCCGGTGATGATAGGTAATAAATATAAAATTCCCGTTACATAGGCCATTATCTCTCCTTTTTCCGTATGAGAGAAGCCCAAGGCACCGGTATCCGTAGATCCGGTTAAATAAAGGGCCAAAACGGCAAATAATCCATACCATGCCCAACGTTCGAATAATTCCATCGCACTCGCTACCCAGAAAGGACGTGGAAAGGATTTGAGTAAGCCGATAAATCCTAAGTCTTCTTTGTTTTCTTTATTCATAATTTTTTCTTGTTTAGTGGTCTGTTATTAGTTGTCTGTTATTAGTTGTCTGTTATTAGTTGTCTGTTGTCAGTTGTTAGTTGTCTGTTGTCAGTTGTCTGTTATTAGTTGTCTGTTGTCAGTTGTTAGTGGTCTGTTTTTAGTTGTCTGTTGTCAGTTGTCTGTTATTAGTTGTCTGTTGTCAGTTGTTAGTGGTCTGTTTTTAGTTGTCTGTTGTCAGTTGTCTGTTATTAGTTGTCTGTAATTAGTTATCTGTTATTAGTTGTCTGTTATTAGTTATCTGTTATTAGTTGTCTGTTATTAGTTATCTGTTATTAGTTATCTGTTGTTAGTTATCAGTTATTGGTTGTTAGTGTTTAGTTGTCGGTTGTGTATGATAAGGTTGTGACTAAAAGTAAAGGCTGATAAAGCAATGTTTTTTATAAATTAAATATATAAATTCCTTTACATCCGTCACCCGTCATCAAGCACCCAACATCCGGCATCAAGCATCCGTCATCCGTCATCAAGCACCCAACATCGGTCACCCGTCACCCAACATCCAACATCGGTCACCCGTCACCCAACATCCATCATCCAACCTCCGTCATCAAGCATCCGACATCCGTCACCCGTCACCCGTCACCCAACATCGGTCACCCGTCACCCAACATCCATCATCCAACCTCCGTCATCAAGCATCCGACATCCGTCACCCGTCACCCGTCACCCAACATCGGTCACCCATCACCCATCATCCAACATCGGTCACCCGTCATCAAGCATCCGACATCCGTCACCCGTCACCCGTCACCCAACATCGGTCACCCGTCATCCATCATCAAGCATCGGTCACCCGTCATCTATCATCAAGCACCCGACATCCGACCTCCGACATCAAACACCTAACATCCAAATCCTTAATGTATCCCCTTCATCGCTTTGTTTAACAAGGGAGAGAGCAATAATACGATCAATCCGGATCCGAGCATTACCCACATGATAAACGGATAAAGTTCAAGCTGATGTCCGCTTTCATTGAGTTTATGTAAAATACTTTCCAGCATACCGGCCAAATAATTTCCGGCGGCAAAACTCGCCATCCATAGTCCCATTACAATAGAAATCAATTTTCTGGGAGCCAATTTGGTAATCATCGACAAACCGATAGGAGAAAGCATCAATTCTCCCAAGGTAAGAATGGTATAAACCGCAACCAGCCACATCGGAGAAACTTTTACTCCGGTTTTGGCAATATGATCCGCCTGGGTCATTACAAAGAAGGCCAAAGCACCAAGGAATAATCCGATGGCAAACTTGATAGGCGTACGCGGATTGAGTTTCATTTTATCCAATTTCAACCACATTACGGAGAAAATAGGAGCAAAAATCAAAATGGCGATAGGATTCACGTTTTGGAACCATGTAGCAGGAATTTCGGGACCTTCAGAGAAGTATTTCAATAGAGCCAATACTCCAAAAATAACTACTCCGTAACCGGTGTATTTCCCGATTTTAGTAAATTTTTCGACTTTGTTCTCATCATCCGAATAAATTTTTATGTAAATACTGTAAATCCAGATTAATAAGGAGATTCCCGCTAAAATTCCCCACACTTTGATATCTATATTCGTAAAGAAAGAAGGTAAATCAAAACCGGACATTTGTCGATCCGTATTATCCTTAGCGAAAAGGTTCATGGTTCCTCCCGCTTGTTCAAAACCGGCCCAAAAAGCAATATTAAAGAAAGCCAAGACCAAGATAACAATCATACGTGACCATTCTTCGGCACCGTTTGTTCCTTTGAAAATAACATAGCCCAAAGCGAGAATACCGGCAGTAAAACCTATAATGGTAATGGCACTTGTTACTTTATCGGGTAAGGCTTTCCAAACAACCATGATAATCAATGTGCCGAGAATTAATCCGATGGCATAAATAATAATATCTTTCCAATCTTTTGCCGTTAAAACATTGGAGTTTCCTTCATAATTGGGAGGTAAACCTTTGTCTTCAAGAGTGTTTTCATGGAAGTAAAGCCAAACTACACTGAGTAACATTCCAATACCCGCAGCCAGATATCCCCAGCCCCAATCTACATTTTCTCCCAACGCACCGGCAATAAACGGCCCTAAAATGGCACCGAGATTGATACCCATATAGAAAATATTGAAAGCCGAATCTTTCCTCGGGTCATTATCATCATAAAAATCTCCTACAATGGTCGAAATATTGGGTTTAAAGAAACCGTTTCCGATAATAAGAACACCTAATCCGAGATTAAAAAGGAATAATCGGGTTTGAGGGTCCAAGGAATGGGCAAGAAAAGCACTGGCAGCCAGCAGGAACTGACCTACGGCCATAACCAATCCACCGATATAAACGGTTTTTCGTTTCCCTAAAAATTTATCGGCTACCCAACCTCCGATAATCGGAGTGAGGTAAACCAAACCGGTAAAGATGGCATAAATAGCCAAAGCTTCTTCTCGATTGAGTCCAAAACCACCTTCAATTAAAGTAGCGGTCAGATATAAAGTAAGTAAAGCACGCATCCCGTAATAACTGAAACGTTCCCACATTTCGGTAGTAAACAGGGTATAGAGTGCTCTTGGATGCTTTTGCTGTGTATTTTGTTCCATAATTTTTATTTTAATTTATTTTGTTTCTGATTGATTATTATTCGTTATAAATTATTGATAATATAGTTTAACATTTTTTTGTATAAATGATGACGTGTTTTTCCTCCGTAAATACCATGATTTTTATCGGTATAAATCATTTCGTCAAAAGGTTGATCGTTTTCTTGTAAATTTTTTGCCAGTCGCATGCTGTTTTGCAAATGGACATTATCGTCGGCACTTCCGTGTATCAATAAAAATTTTCCTTTTAGCCCGTTAGTAAAAAATAAAGGTGAATTCTCATCATAACCTTCGGGATTTTCTTGTGGGGTTTGTAGATATCGTTCGGTATAGACCGTATCATAGAAACGCCAGTTGGTTACAGGTGCCACGGCAATGGCGAGAGAAAAGATTTCCGGCTTTTTTAAAATGGCATTACTGCTCATAAATCCGCCGAAGGACCATCCCCATATTCCTATTCTTTGAAGGTCGTTATGGTGTGATTTTGCAAAACTCATCGTTGCTGCACTGACATCTTCGAGTTCCAATTTTCCCAATTGTTTGTAGGTGGACTTCTTGAAATCGGCTCCACGTCCTCCCGTTCCGTGTGGATCGACGGAGATTACCGTATAGCCTTTGTTGGCCAATAGAAAATGATAGTAATCATTGGAAGAGTTCCACGTGTTCCGTACGGTTTGTATATTAGGGCCACTGTATTGAAAAACAAACAAAGGCGTGTTTTTCTTTGCGTTTTTTGCCGGGATCACATACGCATTTAAAGGCGTGCCGTCAGCCGCAGGCAGAGTGATGAATTTCTTTTGGGGTAAATCATAAGCCGCCAGCTTTTCCAGCAGTTTATGGTTATCAATCAAGGTTTTAATGACTTTGCCGTCTTTTCCACGTCTTACGCTATAAGTATAAGGAGTGGAAATATTGGAAAAAGTATTGATAAAATATTTGAAATTTGCACTGAATTCCGCATTGGAAGTTCCGTTTTCGGGACTCAATAATTTTTTGTGTTTTCCTTTGATATCAATACTGTATATTCCGCGATTTATCGATCCGTTTTCGGTAGATTGGTAATAAAGGCGTTTCGTTTTCGGGTTATAGCCGTAGAAAGCGGTAATTTCCCAAGGTCCTTTGGTGATTTGTCTGATTTTTTTCCCTTTATAATTGTAAAGATAAAAATGATTAAAACCGTCTTCTTCGCTTGACCAAATAAAACTCCCGTCCGATAAAAAGCTGAGATTATCGGTAGCTTCCAGATCTACATATCTCGGATCTTTTCTTTCGACAACTACTCCGGACTTGTCAAAGGTGGCATTGTATTTATAGAGTTTTAAGTCATTTTGTAAACGGTTAAGAGTGATAAAGGTCAGACAATCGTTTTTTTGTGTCCATTTTATGCGTGGGAGATATTCATATTCTCCTTCAAAAGAAACTTTTTTTGTTTCTCCTTCTTTTAAACGATAGAGATGTAAACTGACTTCGGAATTTTTCTCTCCGGCTTTGGGATATTTAAAGGTTTCGACTTCGGGATAAAGTTTTTCTCCGTAACGAATCATTGAGAATTCCGGGACTTGCGATTCGTCAAATTTTACAAATGCAATCATTGTTCCGTCGGGATTCCATTCATAGGCTTTTGAATAGCTGAATTCTTCCTCATAAACCCAATCGGGAATGGCATTGATAATTTTGTTTTTTTCTCCGTCGGTTGTGATTTGAACGGTCTTTCCGCTGAGGAGATCTTTGTAATAGAGATTATTGTCTTGAACAAAAGCCACTTTTGTATTGTCAGGACTAAAAGAGGGTTCCTGAATGGGTTTTTCATTGATTTTTATCAATTCTTTTGATTGACGATTATATACGTAAAATATTCCGGTCGACGAATGTCTGTAAATAGGTTTTCGGTTGGTTCCTATCAGAATTTTGCTTTCATCGTTTGAAAAGGTATAATTAAAATAATTAATTTCAGGAAAGTCTTGGGAAGAAAAAGCGGTACTTATTTTTTTTTGAGTGGGATAATCATAAATCCCGATTTCATAAGCTTTTGTTTTTGGGTTATAATCGATTTTTGAATAGTAATCTGATGAAGGTAAGGCGGTTAATCCGTATATATATTCGTAGCGAAAATTTCCGTTCCATATTTCGTCAATGGTAATTTGTTTTTTTTGAGCCGGAAGGCTTAGGCTGATGAGCAAGAATAAAACCAATAATTTTTTCATAGACGCTAAAAAATATCTGCCAAATTAAGAATTTTTTTTCAAACCGGAGAATACCTATCTCTTAAAATAATGAGAAAAAGAAGTGCTTAAAAAGGAATAGGAATTCTATTTTTTATAAAATTAAAGAAATGAGTTCTTTATTTTATCTAATCATCAGGGTTTTTTGTAGAATTACCATTTATTATATATGAAATTGCCCATACTTTTGATTCAAAATTAAATTTTATAAATATGAAAAAATATTTACTACCTGTTGCTTTTTTGATTTTATTGTTCAATTCTTGTGATACAGATGACAATAATAATCCGTCCCTTGCTTGTGATGCAAATTTCTATTCTATGGGTGTAACAAATTTTGATCCGTTATTAACCGGCTTTGATTTTTATAAATATCCTAAATCAACCACCCTAAGCACACCTGTTTCTGTGAATACCGGAAACTCGTTTAATAATGTCGGGAATCCGCTTTATCAAGTAAAAACTACCTCGGATCCTATTAATCAACATATCACTTATTATTTTCCTTTTACGGATGAATGGGCTGTTTTTGATACTCAAAATAATGCTTTGGTTTCTCAATCCTCTTTGGTTGGAGTGAGTACCCCGGAATATTTAAATGGAAATCTGCTTTTTTTACAGGAAAGTAACTCCATTATGTCTTCTTACAATACTTTATCTGCTGATTTTAAAGTGGTCAATACAAATTTAACCGCTATAAGTTCAGTGTATAATTTGGATTTTACAGGCACGGGATATTTTGACGCCAATTATTTGTTGTCTACCTCCGACAATCAAGAAAAAATATTTTATTTGGCCAATACAAAACTGATTATTTATAATAACAATACCGGAGTTTGGTCGGATTTTCTTTTGGAAACCTATGATAATAATACCAATAGAGTTTTTTATATAGGAGTGGAATATGTAGATGCAAATACACTTTTTGCTCTTCGTGGTAATGTGACAACGGGAAAACTCGAAATTGTGAAAATAGATTTGAGTGCGGGCCAGCCTTCTGTCAGTATAGAAAAAAATCTTACCGGATTGAGCATTCCCGTTTCTTCCATTATCAATGCACATGATGGCATAAGTACCGAGTATGATGCTTGTGATAACAGTTTCTATTTTGTTTATAACGATATGGGCGGACAAATTAATACGGTTGTATTTGAAATAAAACTCAATTCCAATACCGTTTATGAATATCCCCAAAATACCAAGCTCCTTTTAGGCATGGATAAAATGAATTAATTTGTGGTTTGTGTGTGTAAAGAAAACCGTAAGAAGGATCGTTTGCTTACGGTTTTTTTATCAGTTTAAACTTATGATTCTCAATGTATCGAGCTTTGCTCTTGTTTGAATCCATTTTTGCAGTTTTGACACTTCTTTTTTCTTGACACTATAAGGCAGACGCTTGTTCCATTTAATCAAGAATGTAGGGATAGTATCGGTTTTTTTGAAATTCGTATAAAGGTTTTCTCCATAACTGATTTCTTTGATTCGTGGAAACAATACTTTGGCTTCCTTTGAAATCTGTTGGAAAGGAATATCTCCTATTTCCAGTTTTTGCTGCAATTGTTGGATTTTCCTGCTCAAAGCTTGGATTTGCTCATCCTTGCTTTCCAATACTTTTTTGTTTTCGATAAAGAGTTTTTCAAGTATTTGCTCTTTGACTTTTTCAGATATATTTTGTTCGATTTCGTTTGTTTTATCGGCACTTTGATAGACATTAAGTTTTACATCTTGCAATCCGTATTCCGGCAATTTTTCTTTCCATACTTTAATAACGGATAGAGGGACCATTTCTCCGATAAGATACAGGTCTATTTCTTTATGTACCGGATCAACATTCGATTTGATTACCTGAGTACCTTCATAAACGATTTCTTTATGGATAAAGTCGTTCGCTCTTTGTTTAAAAATTTCCTGCTGATAAATATTTATAAAGGTAAGAATACTCGGTATTACTACCAGTATAGCCAAAAAATAAATAATGCGGCTGATACGTCTTCGTTTGACCGAATTGAGATAATGAGCTACCGGAAAGCGTAAATATTTGATCACCAGAAATGTAGCCAGAGCGATAAAAAAGGAGTTGATAAAGAAAAGATACATAGCTCCATAGAAAAAATCAAATTGTGATGTGGCCAAGCCGAAACCGGCGGTACATAACGGAGGCATCAAAGCCGTAGCAATCGCTACACCGGATATAACATTAAAAAAGCCTTTTTTTGTGATAGCAACAATTCCTGCCAAACCACCGAAAAAGGCAATTAATACATCAAAAAAAGTGGGAGTTTTACGCGCCAATAATTCATGTGATGCCGTATCGAAAGGGGAGATTTTGAAATACAAAAAAGAGGTTATTAAACTCAAACTCACCATTACAAGAAAATTGATGGCGGATTTTTTAAAGGTTTCCACATCATTGGTTCCTATCGAGAATCCTGCACCCATTATAGGGCCCATCAGAGGAGAAATAAGCATCGCACCGATTACAACGGGAGTAGAATTTACATTCAATCCCACAGAAGCAATCATAATGGAAAAAATCAACAACCAAGCCGAATGCCCGCGGAAAGGAATGCTTTCCAATATGGTTTGTCGGGTAAACTCCTTGTCGGCATACTTCCGTATATTAAACAACTCCTTTATAAAATCTATGGCTACTTGCCAAAATTCTTTGAACTCTTTTTTTACGACTTTTTCCTTTTCTCGGATGAGCTTTTCTTCGGTTTCGAGTTGTTTCTTTCGTTCTTCCATCAATTGGAGGTCTTATCATTTAATTAACAAATATAATGATAATTTGGTCAATAGTTGATAAAGGCATTTCATTTAAAAAATGTATTTTTGTCCGGTAAACAAAAATATTGAAGCGTCGCGCGTGAAAATTATCGATAAATACATATTAAAAAAATACTTTGCTACTTTTTTGGGATTGATGCTCTTGTTTATTCCCATTTCCATAATATTTGATTTGTCCGAACGGATTGATAAAATTTTTGAAAATGATATTCCATTGGGAGAAGTGATCAAATATTACGGCAATTTCACTCTTTATTTTTTCAATCTTTTATTTCCTATTTTTTTATTCTTATCTATTATTTGGTTCACTTCCCGTTTGGCACAAAATACCGAGATTATTGCTATGCTCAATACGGGAATGCCTTTTATGCGTTTTTTAAGACCTTACTTGATCGGGGCGACAATCATTGCCATGACCGTTCTTTTTCTTAATTTTTCCATTATCCCCAAAGCACGCATCAGTTACCATGATTTTTGGACCAAATACATAAAAAAATATAAAAAAGTTCGTGAAACCAACGATATCTATCGTAAAATCGATTCGATACACTATGTATATGCCAGCAATTTGAACCATAAAAATAAAACGGCTTATAATTTTATCTATGAAGAAATAAAAGACAATCAATTGAAATCCAGGATTTTTGCGGATAGAATTGTTTGGATGCCCGAACAAAAAAAATACCGCTTGCATAATGTCAGAGAGCGAATTTATTTGGACCAAGACAAAGAAAAAATCAATACATATTCTGTCAAAGACACTATCTTTCCCTTTACTCTCGATGATCTTACGCCCATTGTTTATGCAGCGGAAGGTTTAAATTATATCGAATTAAATAAATTCATTGAAAAAGAAAAAATACGAGGTTCCAAAAATATCAATGTTTTTCTGCTCGAAAAATACAAAAGAATAAGTCTGCCGGTATCTGCTTTTATTTTGACCTTTATAGCCGTGGCAGTGGCTTCACGTAAAAAACGAAGTGGAATAGGATACAGTATTTTATTTGGTATCGTTATTTCACTGATGTATGTATTTTTTGATAAAGTTTTCGGTATCCTATCCACAAAATCAGGTTTTAACCCCTTCTGGGCGGCTTGGATACCCAATATTCTCTTCGGTTTGATCGCTATTTATTTAATTAATAAAGCGAGAAAATAACGGTGTCAATTTGTCAGAAAAAGCAAGTGGCAACATATTTGCATTGGGGGAGTTAGAACTAAAAATTTCTTTAATTATGAAAAAAAAGAACCAAAAACATACACAAGACGAAAAAGAATTAAAACGAGATAAATCAACTCAAAATAATATTGAAACCAAAGATCATAAAGACGAAGAAATGAAAAAAGACAAAAAAAGCGAATTGGAGAGATTACAAGAAGAATTAAAACAGGAAAAAGACAAATACCTTCGTCTTTATGCCGAATTTGAAAATTTCAGAAAACGTACAGCCAAAGAAAAATTGGAATTATTTGAAACAGCGGGAGAGAATCTGGTCAAAGAATTATTGCCCGTATTGGACGATTTTGAAAGAGCATTAGCCGAAATAAAAAAAGAGGGTAATGAAGCCCATTATAAAGGAGTGGAATTAATCTATGAAAAATTCAAAAATACTTTAAAAAAATCGGGATTAAAAGACATTGAAGTCAATAAAGGAGACCAATTTGACCCCGAAACTCATGAAGCCATTGCTCAAGTTCCCGGCCAAGAAGATATGAAAGGCAAGGTTGTTGATGTAGTTGAGAAAGGATATGCAATGGGCAAAAAAACCATTCGCTATCCAAAAGTAGTGACCGGAAGTTAATGTTTTAAATAAATGATTAATTTTGCATCGGTTTTTTTAAACAATAGATAGTTAAAAAGTTCTGCTAATCGATTTATTAGCTGAACTTTTTCATAAATAAAGAAAAGATTATGAAAAAGGATTATTATGAAATTTTGGGAATCAGCCGCAATGCTACGGCAGCCGAAATAAAAAAAGCATACAGAAAGAAAGCAATACAATATCATCCGGACAGAAATCCCGGCGATGCCGAAGCCGAAGCCAAATTTAAAGAAGCCGCTGAAGCTTATGAAATTTTAAGTGATCCTGACAAAAAGGCACGTTATGACCAATTTGGCCATAATGCATTTGAAGGTCCCGGTGGATTTGGCGGTGGCCATCATATGAATATGGAGGATATCTTCTCGCAATTCGGAGATATTTTCGGAGATATTTTCGGCGGAAGTTCGGGAGGATTCGGTGGTTTTTCATCGGGCAGAAGTAGTCGTGCCGCTCGTGTCCGTGGAAGTGATCTCCGGGTGAAACTCAAAATCAATTTGGAAGATATTATCAAAGGAGGAAAGAAAAAAATCAAAATTAAAAGGTTGGTCAAAGCGCCAGGTACGCAATATTCCACTTGTCACCAATGTGGTGGTAGCGGAAGAGTTTCTCGAATTACCAATACCATATTCGGACGTATGCAAACTACCGGAACTTGCCCGGTTTGCCACGGTACAGGTCAAGTTTTGGAACGCCGCGGAGAAGGCTCCGATGCCAACGGAATGATCAAAAAAGAAGATATAATAGAAATAAACTTGCCCAAAGGAGTACGTAACGGAGTGCAATTGAGAGTAGGAGGAAAAGGAAACGAAGCGCCCGGAACAAACGGTATCCCCGGAGATTTAATAGTCCAATTGAAAGAAGTACCGGATCCGAAATTCAAACGGGAAGGCAATAATTTGCATTATGAAATGTATGTGTCTATGCCCGAAGCAGTGCTAGGAACAGAAAAAATTATTGAAACTCCTCATGGAAAAATTAAACTTAAATTGGAAGAAGGTCTTCAATCCGGAAAAATTTTGCGTTTAAAAAACAAAGGAGTACCCGATATGAATACCCATCAATTGGGAGATTTACTTGTGAATGTAAATGTATGGACACCTAAAAAATTAACCTCCGAACAAAAAGAATTTTTCAAGAAGAATTTCAATCATCCCAATTTTCAACCGGCTCCGTCCAAGGCGGAGAAATCTTTTTTTGAAAAAATACAAGACCTCTTTTCTTAATTTAATGCAAACAAAATGAAAAAAATCTTACTAATAGAAGACGAAGAAGCCATCAGAAGAGTACTGAAACGTATTATTGAGCAGTTGGACAAAGAATATGTAGTTGAGGAGGCCGCGGATGGAGTGGAAGGAATGGAAAAAATCAAAAAAAATGATTTTGATCTCGTACTTTGTGATATAAAAATGCCAAAAAAAGACGGGATTGAAGTATTGGAAGAAACCAAAAAAATAAAACCCGAAATTCCTTTTTTAATGATTTCCGGCCACGGCGATTTGGAAACCGCTGTCGAAACCATGCGTAAAGGTGCGTTTGATTATATCTCAAAACCACCGGATTTAAACCGCCTGATGACTTCCGTGCGCAATGCCTTGGAAAGAAAAGAACTTATTACGGAGAATATCCAACTGAAAAAGAAAGTAAGTAAAAAATATGAGATGATCGGGGATTCCCCGAAAATGCAAGAAATAAAAGAAATAATTGAAAAAGTAGCTCCTACCGATGCACGGGTATTAATTACCGGAGATAACGGGACAGGAAAAGAATTGGTTGCTCATTGGATTCATCAAAAAAGCAAACGCAGTAAAGGGCCGATGGTGGAAGTAAACTGTGCAGCCATTCCATCGGAATTGATTGAAAGTGAGTTATTCGGACATATCAAAGGTTCGTTTACAGGAGCCTATAAAGACAAAAAAGGAAAATTCGAGCAAGCCAACGGAGGAACGCTATTTCTTGATGAAGTGGGAGATATGAGTCTCTCGGCCCAAGCAAAAGTTTTGCGTGCTTTACAAGAAAATAAAATTAACCGTGTAGGCAGTGACAAAAGCATTAAAGTGGATGTGAGAATCATTGCCGCTACCAATAAAGATTTGAAAAAAGAAATTCAAGAAGGGCGTTTCCGCGAGGATTTATATCACCGTTTGGCTGTTATTTTGATAAAGGTTCCCTCATTAGACGAGAGAAAAGAGGATATTCCGGCATTGGTAGAATATTTTGCCAAAAAAATTGTAGAAGAACAAAGCATGCCGCCCAAAAAATTCACTAAAGATGCTTATACCGAATTGCAAAAGTTCAATTGGTCGGGAAATATCAGGGAATTGCGAAATGTAGTGGAAAGATTAATTATCTTGGGAGGAAAAGAAATTACGGGAAAAGATGTGAAAGCTTTTGCCGGTAAATAAAAATCAAACCTTATGAGTCTTGCCAATATTTTATTTATTATTGTTATGCTGCATTTGGCGGTAGGATTCGGGTGGGTAATTTATAAATTGGAGTTTGAAAAAAACGAAGAAAAAATTATCGAGGAAGAAGAGAAATTTTTTGAAGAGGACGAAAAAACGGACAATTAAGAAAGTATAAAACCGGACAGAAAAGTCCGGTTTTTTATTTATATAAACCCGGTTTTCCACTTATTTTTCCTATTTTAGCATAAAAATTACTCTATGTATTTTGAAGCCATAGGAAAATATATAATGATGTTAAAAGAGGTTTTTACACGACCTCAAAAACCCAAAATATTTTGGGAAAATTATTTTCGTGAAATCGAAGACTTGGGAATTAAGTCCATCGGATTAGTGGCTTTCATTTCCTTTTTCATCGGTGGTGTCGTAACCATTCAAACCGCTAGAAATTTAAGCAATCCGTTAATCGATAAACTCTATATCGGTTATGCCACCATGAAATCCATTGTACTGGAATTTTCTCCTACTTTTATCTCTATTATACTCGCGGGTATTGTAGGCTCTTACATCGCTTCTACCATCGGTACCATGAGAATTACGGAGCAAATCGATGCTTTGGATGTAATGGGAGTGAATTCAAAAAATTACCTGGTATTACCCAAAGTATTGGCGACGGTGACCTTTTATCCGTTGTTAATTGTGATCAGTATGTTTCTCGGAATATTAGGTGGATGGGTGGCCGGAAATTTAACCGGTATGGTACTCACCGAAGATTATTTAAGAGGAATACGTTATGATTTCGAGCCCTTTGATATTACCTATGCACTTATAAAAACCGTAGTTTTTGCTTTTTTTATCGCCACCATTCCCGCTTATTACGGTTACTATGTTAAAGGAGGAGCATTGGAAGTTGGACGTGCTGCTACACAAGCGGTTATATGGACCAGTGTGACCATAATTATTTTTAATTATATACTTACTCAATTATTATTAAGCTGATGATCGAAGTAAAAGACCTATATAAATCCTTTAACGGAAAACCGGTGCTCAAAGGCATCTCCGCTACTTTTGAGAAAGGAAAAACCAATATGATTATCGGAAGAAGCGGATCGGGAAAAACCGTTTTTCTGAAATCGATTTTAGGATTGATAAAGCCCGACAGGGGTATTGTTTCTTTTGACGGGAGAATCTTGGACCAACTCTCACTCAAAGAGCAACGAAAATTACGAATGGAAATGGGAGTGGTTTTTCAAGGTAATGCGCTTTTTGATTCCTTCACAATTGAAGAAAATATCAAATTTCCTATGCGGATGTTTACAAATATGTCCGAAGCCGAAATGAAAAAAAGGGTGGATGAAGTCTTGGAACAAGTGGAGCTGAGTGGAATAAATAATAAATATCCCGCAGAAATTTCGGGAGGAATGCAAAAACGAGTGGGAATTGCAAGAGCCATTGTGTTAAAACCCAAATACCTCTTTTGCGATGAACCCAATTCGGGATTAGACCCGAAGACGGCTATCCTTATCGATAATCTGATTCATGATTTAACCGTGCAATATGATACGACTACTTTGGTAAATACCCATGATATGAATTCGATTATGGAGATCGGGGAAAAAATTATATTGCTCAAAGACGGGAAAAAACAATGGGAGGGAACTAAAAAGGATATTTTTTATACAGATAATCCCGATTTAAATGATTTTGTCTTTTCATCGACTTTATTCAGAAAAATAAAAGAAATAGTGGTTAAAGAAGGAAAAATAGATTTTTAAATGCATTTTAAAGACGATTACAGTGTAGGAGCACATCCTAAAATTCTGGAAGAAATCATACGCGCCAATGAAAGTTTGGAGATCTCCTATCAACACGATTCTTATTCCCTGAAAGCAGCCGGTTTATTACGCAAAGAGATCAATGATACCGAAGCTTTTATTCGTTTTGTATCCGGAGGAACTTTGGCAAACCTGTTGGTCATTGCTGCGGCATTAAAGCCTTATGAATCGGTGATTGCCGTAGAAAGCGGGCATATAAATTTACATGAAACAGGGGCGGTGGAATATACCGGACATAAGATAAATTCCGTAAAAGGCATAATGGGAAAAATTACCCCGGAAGAAATTAAAGACACATTAGAAATGCACAATACACCACCACATATGGTAAAACCAAAAATGGTGTATATTTCCAATTCGACCGAGCTAGGAACGGTTTATACTGCCGAGGAGCTTAAAGCTATCTCGGAGGTTTGCAAGGAAAACGACCTTTATCTTTTTTTGGACGGTGCCCGTTTGGGAAATGCTTTGATGAGTGATGACAATGATCTGAGTTTAAGGGATATTGCTGCTTTAACGGATGCTTTTTATCTGGGTGGAACCAAAAATGGCGGATTGATGGGAGAAGCGATTATCATTACTCGTGAAGAACTAAAATCCGGTTTTGATTTTCATTTAAAACAAAAAGGAGCTTTACCCGCAAAAACACGTTTTTTCGGGGCTCAATTTACGGCTTTTTTTAAGGACGGACTTTATTATGAATTGGCTCGTAAAGCCAATCTTTCAGCCAAAAAGCTCAATAAAATTTTAAAAGAGAAAGGAATTAAAACCAAATATCCTACCCGGACAAATCAAGTTTTTCCTGTTCTTCCAAATGAATTAATAGCCGAATTACAAAAAGAAGCGGCCTTTTATGTTTGGGAAAAAGAATCGGACAGTGAATCGGTAATCCGACTGGTTACTTCTTGGAAAACGGAGGAGAAGGAGATTGAAGAATTTGATGCTTTATTAAACAAATTATTGTAAAGAAGTTAGTTTTCCTTTCGATTTTTGATTTAATTCATACCTTTGTAAAAAATATAAGTATGGAAATAGCCTTAATATCTCATGATGGGAAAAAACCCGAAATGGTTCGCTTTGTAATGGAGCATAAAGACCAACTTTTACGAAACGATGTAACGATTATCGCTACGGGAACTACCGGAAAGTATGTAGAAGAAACAGGTTTGAAAGTAGAAAGATTGCTCTCGGGACCATTAGGCGGTGATGCCCAAATCGGTGCACGCGTAGCCGAAGGAAAAACAAAAATGGTGATATTTTTTCGCGATCCGTTGGATAAACATCCACATGAACCGGATATTTCCATGCTGATGCGTCTATGTGATGTGCATGATGTTCCTTTGGCAACGAATCCGGCTACCGCTAATTTACTTTTTAAAGCAGTTTTTAAATAAACAAAAAAATGACTAAATAAGTAAGGCTGCCCGAAAGAGCAGCCTTTACTTGTATGAGTTATATCAAAAGACTAAATATCATCAAAATTTACATCTGTAAAATCATTGGTACTTAGATTTTGTTCTTTTTCTCCGGCGTCTTCTTTGGCAATCTCATTTTCTTCTGCTGCTTTTTCTTCGGCAACGGGATTGAAATCTTTTTGATGTTTTTCAGAAATTACTTCTTCGCCTTTTTCTCTGATGATAAAGTCAGTGACATCATCCAATAACTCTTTAAACTTTCCAAAATCTTCTTTGTAAAGATAAATTTTGTGTTTTTTGTAATGGAAAGTTCCGTCTTCATTCATGTTTTTCTTACTTTCAGTAATGGTAAGATAGTAATCTCCTGCTTTGGTTTCTCTTACATCAAAGAAATAAGTTCTCCTTCCTGCTCTAAAAACTTTAGAGTAGATTTCTTCGGGTTTGTTGTATTCTTTTTCAGTCATTTTCCAACGATCTTTTAGATTAATTATGCTACAAAGCTAATAAAAATAATTTTTAAACAAAAAATATTTTTTTAATAAATAAAAACTAAATTTGCAAAACATTTTGAATGATTTATAAGTATGTTAAACAGAAGAAATATCCGGTCGAAAGTAATGCAAGGTGTATTTGCCTTTCAGAGTGCCGAGGAGGATAATATTCCCAAGAATGAAAAGCTCCTCTTTTTGAGTTTTGATAATATTTACAAGCTCTATGTCTTGATGCTTTTATTGCTTCTGGCCTTAAAAGAAAAAGCCAAAGAAGAAATAGAAGTGGGGTTGAACAAAAATTTCCCTACCGAAGAGGATCTCAACCCCAATTATAAGTTTGTAAACAATAAAGTCTTGCAACTTCTTGAAAATAATAAGTTTATTCAAGAATTTAAGAAAAAATACAAGCTTGACAAATGGGAAGTAAACAAAGAATTGGTGGATTTGATTTGGAAAAAAATCAAGGAGTCGAAGCTTTATAAAGACTATATGGCGAGTAAATCCCACTCTTTCTCCGAAGACAAAGAGTTTATCTTGGAACTATATAAGAACTTTATCGCTCCCGAAGTAAAATTACATGAAACTTTGGAAGCGGATGAAAGTCATTGGGCAGATGATATTGCTATTGCCAATACATTGGTAATGAAGACGATAAGCAGTTTGAAAGAAGATGAAAGTTTTCAAGGATTACCTCCTTTATTCAAAGACGAACAGGATCGGGAGTTTGCCAAAGAATTATTCCGAAAAGTGATTTTGAATGATGAGAAATTAACCAATCATATCAAAGGAAAGACACCCAACTGGGATTATGATCGAATCTCAAATATAGATAAATTAATTTTGAAAATGGGGATTGGGGAATTTTTGTATTTCCCTTCGATTCCTCCTTCGGTGACCATTAATGAATATGTGGAATTGGCCAAGGAATTTTCTACTCCGAAAAGTAATATTTTTATCAACGGAGTATTAAATAACATTTACAAAGAATTGGAACAGAAAGGAGAATTGAACAAAAACATCAGAGGCAGAAACAAAAAATAAGAAATATGAAAAAAATAGTTTTACTTTTATTGGTCTTTACAGGTATTATTGCCTGTAATAATGACAATCCGTCTTCTAAAATAAAAGATGAAAATGTGCAAAAAGCCAAAGAAAAAATGGCTGATTTGAACAAATTTCCCGTAATGGAATTTGAAACACGGGAGATTGATTTCGGTACCCATGACGAGGGAGAAATTCTCGATACGGTTTTTCGTTTTACCAATACCGGCGACAATCCTTTGATTATTACCGATGTAAAAACAAGTTGTGGATGTACAACTCCCTATTGGCCCAAAAAGCCTATACAACCCGGAGAAAGCGATGTGATCAAAGTAAAATTCAACACTAATCGTAAACCCGGAAAACAAATCAAAACCATTACCATTCACGCCAACACAAAAAATTTGACCGAAGTAGTGCGAATCAAAGCCTATGTCAATCCGAAAAGCAAAGAAGAAAAAGAAAAATTGGATAAAGTAAATCAAATTCTAAAAAACAAAGTCAGTCCTGATGAAATCGGGCTTTAAGACTTTATAAGCTATAATTGTTTAGCCTAATCACCCTTTTCGTGTTAGGCTAACTTTTTTTCATAAAAACAGATATATGGAAGCCAAAAAACAGTTTATCGTCTCATTATATTTTTTCTTGGCCATTGCTTTGTTGGGATTGATTTTAAGAGCTGTTCCGGTATTTCATTTGCCCATCAATTTCAATAACTATTTACACGCACACTCTCATGTAGCTTTTCTGGGATGGTTGCACGGTGCATTTATCGCTTTTGTATCCTATATTTTTTTGAAAGACAAGCTGAATACGCGTTTTTTTAAATTTATCTATTGGTTTACGATTGCCAATGTAGCCGGAATGTATTTTTCTTTCCCTATACAAGGATATAAAGCTTTTTCCATAGCTTTCCTTTCCCTGTTTTTAATAGGAACCTATTTTTATTTATATTATTTCTTTAAAAACAAATCAGACACAGAAAAATATCCTGCCACTTATAAATTTGTAAAAGCCGGATTATGGTTGCAATTTCTTTCCAGTTTAAGTCCTTGGTCATTGGTTTTTATCTTGAAATTATTTGGAAAAAATTCCGATTTCTACAAATTTGATATTTTTTATTATTTACATTTTCAATACAACGGCTGGTTTTTGTTTGCTTTGTTAGGATTAACTTTTTATTTGTTGGAACGCAGAGGGATTCATTTGAATACCAAGCAAATAAACCGGATTTATTATCTGATGTTGACAGCCGTATTTCTCGGATATTTTTCCAATATTCTTTGGGCCAAACCCGGTTGGATTTTTAATCTTCTTGCTATGGCGGGAGGTTTTGCCGAGATTTTGGCTTTTTTGATTTTGTTAAAAATCATTTTGCGCTACCATCGTTACCTTAAACATCAAATTTCTTCGTTTTCCTATCAGGTATTTATGATAGTCCTTTTACTGTTATTTACCAAAGCCACTTTACAATTTATCGGTTCATTGCAATATTATGCCGATTTGTCTTTTCAAATACGTGATTTTATCATTGGCTACCTTCATCTGATTATGCTGGGGATTTTCACTCCTTTTCTATTGATTCTGGGTGACGAATTGGACTTTTACAGATTGAATCGCAAGGGTTTCTATTTGTTTTTTGCCGGTTTTACAGTCACCGAAACTTTGATTTTTTTACGTGGGATTTTTCAATGGTTTGAATGGACGTATAACGGGGTGTTAATGAATGAGCTTTTATTTTATTTCACTTTGTTGATGTTTGTAGGAATAGTATGGATTGTTATAAAAAAGAGATATGTCCACCAAGAAAAAATATAAGGAGTATAGTTTTCACCTGAATCAACCAGAAGTTTTTCGCGATATTTTTATTGCCGAACTTTCCGAAAAAGGATTTGAAGGCTTTACAGAAACAGAAGATGGTTTTATCGCCTATACTTCCGAAGAGATATCTCCTGATTTTCTCAAAGAGAAATATCCGGTTTCATTTGAATATGAGGTGAAAGATATTCTTCCCAGAAATTGGAATAAAAAATGGGAAGAACAAATACATCCTTTGGTGATTGACAATAAAGTGTATATTCGAACTTCTTTTCATCCCGAGGAAAACTTTCCTTTTGTCATCACAATAGATCCAAAAATGAGTTTTGGCACGGGACATCATGAAACGACCGAATTGATGATCAGACAAATGCTTGAAATGGATTTTCAAGAAAAAACGGTACTCGATATGGGTGCGGGAACCGGTGTATTGTCAATACTTGCAGAAAAATTGGGAGCCAAAGAAATTACTGCCATTGATATTGACGAATGGGCCTATGAAAACATGATGGAGAATTTCGACTTAAATAACACAAAACATATTACTCCTTATTTGGGAGGGGCAACTTTATTAAAAGATCCTGAAAAGTTTGATATTATTTTAGCCAATATCAACCTCAACATTCTTATGCAAGATTTTGAGAGCTATGCCAAATCTCTAAAAAAAGGAGGACAATTATTATTAAGCGGCTTTCTCAATCAAGACATTCCTGTTCTTAAAGAAAAAGCAAAAAAGTTTGGTATGTTATTTGAAAGACACCTTGAAAAGAATCAATGGAATAGTCTCAGATTTAAAAAAAGTGAATAGTATTCAATTTTTTTTTATCTTTAACTTTTAAAAGAATCATCAATGACAGAAAAGTACCAACCAAAGGATTTTGAGCAAACCAATGAAACCGCATTGTTTAAAATCATTTTATACAATGATGATTTTAATACATTCGATTATGTCATCGAGATGCTGATGAGATATTGCAACCATACTTTAACCCAAGCGGAACAATGTGCTTTGCTTACACACTATAAAGGAAAAAGTATCGTTAAGAAAGGTAGTATCGATATATTGGTGCCAATCGCCAATACATTGTTAGACAAAGGCTTGAGCGTTGAAATAATATAATATATTCATTTATGCACAGTATTTTCCGGTTAAATAAATCCAATTTTTTTAAAAACAGCTTGTTTTTGGGACTTTTCCTCCTGAGCTTATCTTTATTTGCGCAAAATTTACGTGTGCATACCGTGAAAGAAGGCGAAACCCTTAAAGATATTGCCAGTGAATACCGTATGGCTCCGTCGGATATTGTTTTATCCAATAAAAATATCAATTTTGACGAGGAACTGAAACCGGGAACCGTTATTTTGATTCCTGTTCCTGGAGGAACACCCAATCAGGTTTTGGATTCCATTCAAACTACCGGACGTATAGTCGATTATAAATACCATACCGTCGGTGAAAACGAAACCGTTTACAGCTTGTCAAAAAAGTACCATTCAAAAATTGAAAGTATTTTAAAACTCAATAATATCGAAGGATTTGATATAAAATTAGGACAAATACTAATCATTCCCATTTATGCCGATGAAAATCAACCGCAGGCTATTGATTCCACCCGTTATACTTTTTATATTGTAAAACCCAAGCAAGGAAAATGGCGTGTGGCCTATGATCATGGTATTACGATAGACGAACTCGAACGTTTAAATCCCGAAATCAAAGACAATGAATTAAAAGTGGGGCAGAAGTTAATTGTACCAAAATATCGTGCCATTGAACCTACTGAAATAAGAGATGAGTCAAAATATATTTATCACGATGTATTGCCCAAAGAAACTTTGTTTTCTTTGTATAAACGATACAATATTCCGATTGATTCAATCATATCTTATAATCCCGAATTAAAAGACGGATTAAAAGCAGGACAAACCATCAAGATTCCACGAAAAAAAGTGGAGTTGCCTGCGGAGACTGCTGTAAATCAACCCGTGGATTCCATTCAAATGAAAGAAGAATATCTTTATCATGATGTGATGCCTAAGGAAACCTTATTCAGTCTTGCCAAACAATACCAAGTTACCATAGATCAATTGATGGAGTTAAATCCCGAATTAAAAGACGGATTAAAAGAAGGCCAACGTATCAAAATCAAAAAAATAAAAAGTATCGTAAAACCTGTGGATAATGCTTATGTTTATCATGAAGTACAACCCCAGGAAACACTTTTCTCTTTGGCCAAAAAATACTATAATACAATTGATGAAATAAAGAGTTTGAATCCGGATTTGGAAGAAGGTTTAAAAACAGGACAAAAATTAAAATTGTACAATCGTCTCATGCAGACCTATGGTTTTGAGGAAGCCGGAGAAGCGCAAATCCATATCAACTTACTGGATAGCTTAAATATAGAAAAGCCTTATCGCGTGGCGATCCTTTTGCCTTTCAAATTAAAATCTTTGGAAAAAATAAAAGAGAATGAAAAATGTGACGTATTGACAAATAATTCGGTTTTGGATTATTATTCCGGTGTGAAATTGGCCATAGATTCATTGAAGCAACACGGCATGAATATCTCTTATGATGTATATGACACACAAGCTTCCGGCTGGGTTACCGATAAAATTATTGAAAATACCGACTTATCGGAATACGATTTTGTAATCGGGCCGATTAAAAAAGAAAATATTGAAAAAGTTGCCTCTATTTTAGAACTCGACAATACTCCTCAGGTGGTGCATAAATACAAGGGCGACAAACAGTTTCGTAATTTGATTATTACCTCTGCCAACACAAAGGGTTTATCCGATCATATGATTCATTATTTAAACGAAAAGGCAGAAGGAAAAAATATTGTGGTAATTTATGATGAAAGCAAGCAAAATGAAGTGGATACTTTATTGACTAAATTTCAGTTTACGCCTCAGTTGGTCAAAGGAATGAAAACCAAGCATGGCTTTAATGTTTATATGGATGATATTGCTAAAAAATTGGATAAGAATAAATCGAATTTTGTGATTGTCTTATCTGACAACGAACCCTTTATTTTTACTACCTTATCCAGCTTGAATTCCTTGTTAAATAAATATCCGATTACTTTATTTACCTTGAATGATAAGAAACTGTATGAAGATGACACCAATGATCGCACCAATACTTTTTTGGCGAATTTGAACTATCATTTCCCTTCCAAAATGATCCGTTTAATCGATCCCCAACTTAAAAAATCCTTTATTGATAAATATCATTCCGTTCCGGGCTTTGCCGCAGTAAACGGTTTTGATTCCACTTTTGATATTTTATTACGGGCAGGTAATGCCGACAATCTTTTTGAAGGATTGCAAAAAATAGGCAAGACCAAACAAACTTCAAAAGTATTCCTGTATCAACACAAACCCGAAGAAGGTTTTAAAAATCAAGGTTCCGTGATTTTGAAACTTAATAAAGATTTGCAGTTGGAAGTAGTGGAATAAGGAAGATGAGTTATTGTGGGCTTTTTGCTTTATTTGTTCCTGTTCCAATAAATATATTCCCGTAAAAATAGGTTTTGATGATCTTAAAATCCGGCATGAGTTGTCGGGCATATTGGGGAATATTCCTGGTGATATCGGCTTGTGCCAAGAAGTTTACTATTCTAGTTAAAAGATCATTTTTGGGACGATACCAGTCCAAAATTCCTGTTTTTCCTCCTTGTTTTAATAATTGAAGACTTGTTTGCATTACTTTTTTCCAAGAAGGAATGACCGAAAAAGCCAA
>Ga0256835_1000399_pt1 | contig 33206 bp, 29 predicted proteins | sample PIR30metaG_FD_185972 | JGI IMG/M metagenome (GOLD analysis project Ga0256835, IMG submission 185972) | Hydrothermal vent microbial communities from East Pacific Rise, Pacific Ocean - PIR-30 | ecosystem: Environmental > Aquatic > Marine > Hydrothermal vents | place: Pacific Ocean: East Pacific...
TAATACTTAAAGTGATTTTTTTTATTGCATGTATTGATTTAGATTAGCAGTATAAGTAATATTTTTACGATATTTTAAATTGCCATTCTTTATTTTAAACTCATGCTTTTGTTTCATTATCATTGTACAGATTTTGTTATTAGAACATTCTCCAACATAATTATACTTTTTACTTGTAGGCTCAAAGAGAAGTTGACTTCTTGTTTTTGTTTCTTTGTTATAACATTCACAAACAGGCAAGCTCTCTTCGATTATCCCCTCTTCTTTAGACGATTGTTCGTCATTTTCTTTATATGCAAGTTTTCCTAAAACATCTTTCAATAATTCTGGCGCCGAAGACCTCATTACTTACCCCTAATTTATCTCCGATTTTTTGTTCTTAAGAAATAATATTACTACAGTATCATCTTAAGAAAAAAGAATTGTTAATTGTAAATAATGTGCATTTTTTCAATTACTTAATTTTGTTCAAAAGGTAAGCTTGCAAATTCATAAAACACATCATGGACATTATCTCCAAGTTTTGCACTGGTCTCATAGTACTTTGCCCCAAGAGAATTAGCGAATTGTTCTGCTTCATTTTTACTTACTTCTCGTTCTCCTAGATCTAATTTATTTCCAACAATTATTTTTTTGACTTCTCCTGCATACATTTTTACTTCGTTAACCCATCTCTTTAGATGGGTGAAGGTCTCTCTTCTAGTTAAGTCAAAAACAATCACTGCTCCTGAAGCTCCTTTAAAATATCTCTGTCTTAAAGATGTAATAAATTCTTGGCCGGCAGTGTCAAAAACAAGGATCTTCACGATTCCTTTGCCTTTTACTTCTACTTTTTTAAGGAAGAAATCCACTCCTAATGATGGTTTATAGCTTGCTTGAAAACGATTTTGTGTAAATCTAATTGCTAGGCTAGTTTTCCCCACTTCGTAGTCCCCTACCATTATGATTTTCACTCTATACTCTCTCACTACACTATCACCAAATGCCTCGTTTTAAAATTGAAAATGCCCATGTATAATGAACCAAACAATGCTTAAAAATTTGACAGATGGGGTTAATAATTTAAGAATTTTGTCTGTCTCTTCTAAAAGATAGGCTTTTTAAAATAAAGGCTTATTTTTATACAATGTATTTTCTAAAACATTTATTTATATATACTCTTTAATCATATACAATATAATTTATTGTTTTATTTTTAAATTATATGTTTTTTATCTAGTTTAAAATTAATTTAAATCAATATCTAATTATTTCTCTGTTTATGTATTGATTTTAAATAATCTTTTGTCTTTCTTTACTATTCATTTGATTAGTAAATGAGTATTCCATTGGGTGAAAAATTCTTCTTTTATTGTTTTCTGGAATTTTAGAAAAAAAAACTAATAATAGGAAGCGCCAATAATTTTATCGGTGTGTTAATGGGGTCTTATTCCAGCAATTTTACATACAGCCCAGAGGAAGAAGAAATGTCTATTGAATATATCGCGAAGATTAGCAGTGCAATATCAAGTGGGGTGTATATAAAGACAGAGGAAGTTCATAGAGCCGTATTATATGCTACAAAGCTTTTTATTGCTCACGAAAAAGGAAAAATAAAATTATCACAACCTGAATATGATACTTTATTGAATTTTATTTATACTGTTAATTCAAGCAGTTTTGGAATTAATTTATTATCTTCTAGTTAAAATTTAACTTTCTCGGCGGGAAATTCCCTTCCGAAAGGGAGGGGATGAAATCCGAAAACATCATATGTTTTTTTGTATATTTTTTTCTTGCAGGGCTGGGACGGCCCGTAGCGTCTGTGGAGAGAGTCTCCTCTGTGAAGCAGGAAGCCCCTCGCAAAAGAAAGGGGTAGTTCACATTAAGTTAGTTTAATAATAACTCCCTTTTTAAAGTATTTTTATAAATCTTCAATGCTTAGATTGTGTTTTTTTGCGTTAGAGCTAAATTTCGGTTTATAATGTTCATATGGCTAGAATAAAATAAATAGTTGTACCGATTAAGAGAATTTGTAGTAAAAATAACTTGGTGCGAGAGTATGGAGAAAAAACAAAAAATATCTTTTAGTTGCCCAGACGATCTGAGAAAAAAAATTGATGCGATAGCAAGGAGAGAAGGCGTTCCTCGTTCCAGGTTGATCGTTGAACTTTTAAAGTTAGGGCTTTCTGTTTATGATCCCCAAGCTATGCCATATAGGGATGTAGGGACGGAGAAAATAATTTTAATGTTTCAACAGCGACTTGAAGAGATTGAACGTTGGAGGGACGAATTAGAAAACTGGAAAAAAAGAATCATGGAAGAAATAAAAAACCATGAAGGCGTAATTATGGAATTATTGAATGAAGAAGTGATTCAACCACCTCCTGAAAAGAAGAAGAAAAAATATAATCGAATACCCAAACCTAAAGATTAATCTAAAAAACTAAGAAAATAATTTTTATCTAATTTGACTTTATTGGTGTTAAATTGGTGTTAAGTCTCTTTTTTTAAGGTGGGTTGGATGTAAACTATACTTTGCTTTTGCAATGGATTTAAATCCCTCAAGGGTGGGGCATGTTTACATTATTTATGTTATGCATCCGGGTCATGAAAGGATTCCATTCTGGAAATCCTAAACCCTGTGAAAGCACGATCGGAGAAGTGACTTGTGTAAGTGAAGATTATTTTCCTTTATTTGTGTTAATGACAATTATAATATCTCTTCACCTAATACTTTCGGCTTCTTTTTTTTCTGGGCAACTGCTGCTTTATTTTGTGCTGTTTTTGTTTTAGCTGTAATATAACTATATTTCATTGTTCCATAAAAAGAAATAATCATTGCAGTAATTACTATTGCCCAACTTTGGATTGCACTACCAATAAATAAAACGATTAGTCCTACAACCATCATTAAGATATAGGGCCATGTTGATTGCTTTTTTATTTCTTTTGTCGCCTGTTTTTCCAATATTTCTGGTTTTTTCTTAGCAATCCGTTTATATGCTAATTCTTTTATTTTTTCATTTTTAGGCTCTGATTTTCTACTTGGCATATCTTAAATTCACCAACATGTTATTGGCTTTTTATTTAGCATTAATTAACTCAAAATCGTCCTTGTTTTCCTATAATGAAGCCTTTATTAAATTGTTTTGGCATAGAATAAAAAGAATTTTTATTGTTTTGGGCTTAAAATTTTTATTGTCTCTATTGCTTTATCTATATTTGTTCCGAAAGGTAGGCTTACTAATGGTGTAGTAGCTCCTGCTTCATAATAATCTTGTAATTTTTCTTTCATTTTTTTCTGTGTTCCCATTATGCATGTATCTTCTAAAAGTTCTAATGGAATTGCTTCTGCAGCTTCTTTTCTATTTCCTTTAGCCCACAAAATTCTAATTTCATTTGCTATCTCTTCGTATCCCATTCTACTTAGCATGTTATTGTAAAAGTTTCCCATGCCTCCAAAATAATATGCTAAATGGTTTTTTAATAAAGTAATAGTTTTTTTATTATCGCCCTTCAAAGCAAGAACGAACGGAGTAATATCAAAATCATCTTTCTGTTTTCCATAATTCTTAAGATGCTTATGCATAGTGTCTACTTGTTGTCTGAAAGCTTCTAAAGGCATTAAAACTGGTATCCATCCATCAGCGATTTTTGCAGCTAATTTCATATTTTTTGGTCCTAATGCCGCAATGTGGATCTTTGTAGAATATTTATTTTTAAAAGAAAGTTTAAAGTCAATTAATTTCCCATAAGTTGAATCCGGAAAATGTAGTCTTTCGTTATTTAATAATGTTTTAACAATCTGTACAAATTCTTTAGTTCTTTTTAATGGTTTATCAAAGTTTTTCCCATGTAAGTTTTCTACTACTTTTGGTCCACTTAGACCAAGGCCTAAAATAAATCGACCTTCTGAAAGCTCCTGTAATGTAGCGGAAGTCATTGCTACTAATCCTGGAGATCTCGAGAACATGTTTATTATTCCAGAGCTAAAATGAATTTTTTTAGTTTTTAAAGCAATTATTGTAAGTTGAGTAACTATATCATGTCCCCACATTTCAGGAACACTTATTTGATTATATCCCTGTTTTTCTACAAGAGGTATTATGTCAATAATTTGTTTTAAAGGAAAATAATCTGCGCTTATCACTATTCCTAAGTTTCTCATTCTAATACCATTAAAGGACTGAAGATTAAAAAATTAAAAGGTAAAAAATGTCATGTTAAAATTCTAAATCTAATTAGTATCAGTTTAACTTTATTGGCGTGAAGCTCTCTTCCTTTTGTAAAGGTGAGGTGGGATATGAAAACCGATAAAATCATGCTTTTATATCATTCCATGATTTTTTTATATACGCCTTTGGGTTAGATATCTGTGAAAAATTCGTATTTTGACCTCTCAAATAACGTGAAATTACGGCCATAAAAACCACTCGCATAATCGAGGGAGTAGTTATCTTAGATTGTAAGAGGAATTTTATAAGTAACCGTTTATTATTTTTTAATGTTGCCCGGTACGAGGACCTCCCGAGCCGATTATGCGAGGACAGGAGGGGCAAAACCGGGCAAACATTATTCTCCTTAACTTTTTTTATTTAAGTTCAAAAAATAAAATAATTAAGAATACTTATGCTATTTTTGTATATATCAGTTCCATAAATGCATCTGAAGCATCTTCAAATTGATTAGCAGCTTTTTCGAAGTGTTCGACACATTCTTTTAAAACATAAAAAGTAATGAAGTTTTCATTTTTCCCCTCTGATATTAATAATGCCATGAATGAGTCGTATATTTGATCTAACTCTTCCTCTACTTCTTTCACGCCATGTTGTTTTACCTCGAATTCAGTAAGCTCCATTACAACGCTAGAAACCGCTTTATATAACCTATTAACAAGATGCTCTAGTAACGTTAACTGTTGTTCAATCTGTTTTAAGAAGTTTTTAGGGATTTGTGTTCCGGTAGATGATAACCACACTAACAGCCTTAACCCTCGGTAGATTTGCCCAATCGCTTTATCTTGAAGTAATACGGTTTGCATAAAATATTTAGCATCTTCTCCAGGTCTAAAAGAACCCAATAGTGAATGTTTTAAGTGATTAACCACGTAATCTGCATCTCTTTCATTTTGTTTTGCTTTTTTTAATAGTTGAGTAATGTTATCATTGCGATTTTTTTCTAATTCTTTTACCATACTCTTTCCAATTATGATTATATTTCTTGAGAACTCTAAGTGCTTTTGTATATCTTTAAGGCTGTCCCAAACAGGATTTGTTTCTGGTGCAAACATAGCGTAAAACAGTGCATAAACAATAATAATGCCCGCAGTTCCAATAACTAAGTATGAAGCAATTAGAGGTGTAAATGCTTTTTCCATTACATATAGAATTACAAAAACAATACCTAGTACTATAATTCCTATAAGAGGTGTCATATCCGCAATGAAACGATATGATCCTAGTAGTCGTTTTCTTATATTGGGGGGAACCGTATCATTTGCAATAACTGCGATTGAAGAATAATATAGCCCAATGCTTGCTCCTAAGGAGAGAGCAGAAATCATTTTGCCCATAGGTTCAGAGACAATTAAGTAATATAGACTTGTTCCTTGACCTAACAATCCAATAACTACAATCCATTTTCTTCCATATTTGTCACCAATTCTTGCTCCTATAACAAGTAAAGATGCCCATGCAATTGTGAATAATCCTAATATTGTTGCCACGAGTCTATTTGTTCCTTCTTCTCCTTGTATGATAATAAAAGGAACAAGAGCAACAACTATAAATTCGGTGATCTTAGCCAAGTTTCCTACTAAAAACGCAAGAATTACTGGTTTAGTCTTTACTGGTGGTATAAAAATATCTTTTATCTTTAACGCAGTATTAATTGTTTTTTCTGATTCTGGCATTGATGTCCGCTTTAAAAACAAGAACACTAATATCATTGCAATAGTTCCTAATATGATTACTACTGCACTTGCTACCCAATAATCTCGTTGGTTAGAAATTAGACCAATAAAAAACGCACCCAATGAAATTGAAACATAGGTTGAAACCTCAAAGATACCTAGTACAATTCCCCGGTATTTTGCAGTAAACTTTGATACACCAATACCCATATAACTTGTTAATGCTATCCCCAATCCCATCCCAACAACAAAGAGCCCTAAGGATAAAGTAAGAAGCACCTGCGTAAAGGTCATGACTCCACCGATTAGGATCATCAGAGAAGCAAGAAGTGACCACGTAAATTCATTTACTTTCTCAACATATTTTGATGTTATAAGTGCTCCAAATGCTTTACCAAAATTCAGTCCCGCAATTCCACTAGCAGCTAGTAAAATTCCTAATTCTACGGATCCTTCAACTTGAGTTAATGGGAGAAATAATGAGAGTATTGTTCGAATCGCTCCAGCAGAAAAAGAAGCAAAAATTACTGTAGTTACTCTTGGTACAAACCAACTTAATGATGGTTTATCTCTATTTATTTCTCCCTTGTCTCTTGATGTTTTCGTCATGGTCTTTCACTAATTCTTCGAAATGCTTTATTAGTTCGTCTATGTCTGCTTCTAAAGGTACATATCCTATCCATCCACAACTAGGGCAGTAATATTTACTTGGTACAAGAATTCCAGTAACAGAAAACTCGCGTACTGCAGTAGTAACGCACTTAGGACAAAGCTTTATGTATCCTCTTCCAATGCGACTTTTAATTTGTACTAACCCTTCAATAATATTATCAAGTTCATCAGTATCAAATTCCTCTTTTTGATTTTCCTCAATATTTTCATCATTCAAATTTTTCTCACTCCTAGTTTATTCCTCAATATTTTGTCTTGGCGTGTATTCATCAGAAGGATATTTGCCAGTTAATACATCGTTAGCATACTCTGTCATTGCTTTTGAAATTATTTCGGATAAGTTTACATATGTTTTCACAAAGGAGGGTTTGAAATCTCCATATCCTAAAATATCATGATAAACAAGTACTTGCCCATCACATAATGGTCCTGCACCGATTCCGATCGTAGGAATACTTATGGAATTTGTAATTTTCTCCGCTAGTTTTGCTGGTACCATTTCTAAAACAATACTAAAAACACCAACGTCTTCTAGTTCTTTTGCTTCTTTTAAAATTCTATCTGCTTCTTTCATGGTTTTTCCTTGAAGCTTATAGCCACCGAATTTATTAACAGATTGTGGTGTAAGTCCCAAATGACCCATCACAGGTATTCCTGCATCTAATATTGCTTCTATTTTTTGTAGTGTTTTACCAGCACCTTCTAATTTTACTGCGTTAACTCCTCCTTCCTTTACGAATCTTCCTGCATTTATAACTGCACTTTCGATGCTTGCTTGATAACTCATAAATGGCATGTCCCCTATTACTAACGCTCTTTTTGTAGCTCTACTTACCATCTCAGAATGATAAATCATTTGTTCCATTGTTACCCGTAGGGTATCTGATCTTCCTTGTACTACCATTCCTAATGAATCACCTACTAAAATAATGTCTATCTTTTTTGTGCTATCAATTATTTTTGCGGATATGTAATCATAAGCCGTTACCATTACAATTTTTTGTTTTCCCTTCATTGAGATTATTTGTTGGGGAATAATTTTTTTCATCTTGACCACCTATCTATGACCTTGGTTAATATTTAGAGTATTGTTGCTTTAAGAATTATTATTAAAAATAAAACAAATGGACTCATTAGAGTTAAGAGGAATTGTTTATTTCAACCATAGAATAGAATAATAAGTGAAAATTATTAGAATATTTTTAATAAATACAATCAATATCTTTATGTTTTATTTGGGCTGTTAGTGAAATAACTCAATTATTTATAGTGTTTTTCTTTTTCTAAAAAGTTTTTTTCTCTAATATGTAAATTATATTCGTATCCATTTTTTTCAAAACAATAAATGTTATTTTGTTTGTTTTTGATAATAAAGTGGTAGTAATGAGGCGGAAAGTAGATTATAGTAAATATATTGAGCGTCCTCATCCAATTCTCAAGTTTAAAGATGTCAGTGAAGAGGAAAAAGAGGAAAAGCTCAGAAAAGCCGGAGATGTAGCTAAAAAAATTTTAGATACGCTACGGGAGAAAGCAAAACCCGGCGTTAAAGCAATAGACTTATGCCTTTTAGCAGATAAAATAATTAAAGAATCAGGAATAAAACCTGGTTTCCCGTTAAACGTGTCTATTAATCATGTAGCTGCCCATTATACTTCACCACCTGATGATGATCTTGTATTGAAAAAAGGAGATATTGTAAAGTTTGACATAGGTACTCAAGTAGATGGGTTTATCGCAGATACGGCTATTACTGTAGATCTGGGAAATAACCCTGATCTTATTAAAGCTTCTAAAGAAGCTACAGAAACAGCTATTGACCTAATTCGCCCTGGGACAGATACTCGAAACTTAGGCGCTATTATTGAGGAGATAATTACAGGTTACGGATTTAAACCTGTAATAAATCTTTCAGGACATACTGTCGAAAGGTATGTTGTACATGGACAAAAAGCTGTACCTTTGACTTCTAAGAAAGGAGGTAGTATTGTTGAGGAAGGTGATGTTTTTGCAATTGAGACCTTTGCTTCAACAGGAGCTGGTGAAGTACGTGGGGATCCTACAAGAATCAATATTTTCAGGGCCTCTCCTGTCACTCCAAAATTAAGGTCACCAGCAGCTAGAAAAATTTACAAAATTGCTTCTGAGACTTTTGAAGGATTGCCATTTGCTGAGCGATGGCTTTATGAATACTTGCCAAAAAGAGAGATTGTTTTGGGGATGAGAGAGCTAAAAAGAGTTGAGGGTATTATTGGGTATAATGTTTTAGTGGAATTAGATAAAAATGCATTAATTAGTCAACACGAGCATACTCTAATTGTTACTTCTGAAGGCCCTAAAATAACTACAAATGGAAAAAAAGAATGAAAATTTACTTTTTGATAATTTAGTATTATTCATTTTTAATTTTAATTTTTTGAAGCTTTTTTCTTTACTATTTCAAATACTTCTGAATTTGAGAAGTCACTGGTATCTCCTAATTCTTCTCCTAAAAAGGCTTTTTTAAGTAGCCTCCTCAAGATTTTTCCAGAACGCGTCTTTGGTAATGCTGGTACAAAAATTATCCTTTCTGGTTTGAAGGGCTTACCGATCTTCTCTGCAACATATTCTCTTAATTGTTGTTCTAATTTCTCATTCTCTTCATATCCTTCTTTAAGTACAACACATGCTGCAATTGCTTGCCCTTTTATTTCATGAGGAATTCCAAATGCCGCAGCTTCTACTACTGCAGGATGAGCGATCAATTCAGCTTCCACTTCTGCAGGACCGAGTCTTTTACCAGCAATTTTTAGGGTATCATCAGATCTCCCAAATAACCACCAATAGTTTTCGTTATCTCTTAGTGCCAAATCTCCATGGAACCATACTCCTTTGAATCTTGACCAGTATGTTCTAATATATCTCTCATTATCATTCCAAAATCCTCGAGTCATGGATGGAAATGGTTGTCTACATATCAAATGGCCAATTTCATTAACTAGTGGTTTACCCTCATCATCTACAACGTCAATATCCATAGCAAGACCTTGATGAAAACATTTTGGTTTTATTGGTGCCATTACTACTGAACTAAGAAAACATCCAAAGATTTCAGTTCCTCCACTAATATTAATAATAGGAACTTTCTCTTTACCAACTACTTTAAATATCCACATCCAAGATTTATCGTCCCAGGGTTCTCCTGTGGAACCAATAATTCTAAGACTAGATAAGTCATGTTTATTAACTAACTCTTCTCCTTTGGGGATAAGAGATCTGATTGCTGTTGGAGAAATACCTAAAATTGAGATTTTATGTTTTTCAACTAAATTCCACAACTGATCTGGTTCTGGATAGTCAATTGCACCTTCATATAATAATGCAGTGCCTCCTTGTAGCATGGCTCCTATCACGTAAAAAGCCCCCATCATCCATCCAAAGTCTGATACCCATAAATATGTATCAGCAGTTCTTACATCTAAATAATATGCATTATTCATTGCAGCTATTGCAAGAGCACCTCCGTGGGTATGTACAGTACCTTTAGGTTTTCCTGTAGTTCCTGAACTATAAAGAACCATTGCATAATCTTCAGAATCCATTTTCTCTGTGAGTATCTCTCTATCTTTTTCTTTAGTTATCTCATGATACCATAAATCTCGCTCCTCAACCATTTTTGTTTCGAGTTCAGCTCTTTTTACAACAATAACTTTTTTTATTGAAGAGGCATTTTCAACTGCTTTGTCGGCGTTTTCTTTCTGTGGATAAGCTTTTCCTCTCCGATAAGAATAGTTGCATGTCACCAGTATTTTGGCTCCCACATCGTTTATACGCACTTTTGCGGCATCAGGACCAAAACCAGAGAAAATAGGCATGAATATTGCCCCTATCTTTAAAGTTGCTAGAAACGTGAATACTGCTTCTGGAATCATGGGCATATAAAGAGCAATTCGATCTCCCTTTTTTATATCCAAATCTTTAAACGCATTTGCTAATTTATTGACTTCTCTATTAACTTCTAAATAGGTATATGTCTTTTCTTCACCCGTTTCGCTTACCCACTTAATAGCAGTCTTATTTTTGGTTTCTGCATCTAAGTGCTTGTCCAATAGATTATGTACTATGTTTAGTTTTCCTCCGATAAACCATTTTGTCCATTCTATGCCTTGAGAATCGTCTTTAATTTTTTGATATGGCTCATAAAACTCTATTTGTAAGTCTTTAATGGTTTCTTCCCAGAACCAGTCAATATTATTTATGCTTTTCTTAACTAGTTCTTGATAGTCTTTTATTCCATGTTTATCCATAAACCGTCTCAAATTACTGTTTTTTAGGTAGTCTCCATGGGGTTTCCATACTATATCATACATCTTCTTTTCAAAAATCAAAATAATCAACAAAATTAAAGAATATTTTCCCTTAAAATTTAATTATTTCAGCTGTTAAGCTTTTAATTTCTTAACCCATTGTTGGAATGATTTAGATTTTTAATTATTTTGATGGGGAATCGATTTTTAATAATTAAATTATTATTGTTACACATATGGACGTACTAAGCAGATATATTGAAGAACACCATGAAAAATTAGAGCTTGATAAGGAAACAATTAACCATGTTTTAAACTTAAGCAATACACTTGTTGAAAGAACAGAGCTAGTAGCAAAAGCTCCTGAGTTTGAAAAACATGGACCAAAATTAGAAAATGGAAAAGTGTCTTTGCCACCGGGGAACGAAGAGGTATACCGCGAATTCGGAAAAGCTGGGCTTTACTCTATTTTTGGTCCTGAAAAATATGGTGGTTTAAATTTACCTTATACTTTGTATTCTGCTTTTACTGAGATCGTATCTCGAGCTTGTGGGAGCACTGGTTTAGGCGTTGCAGTTCAAGGTTCTGTTATTGATATAATTATGCAATTTGGTACCGAAGAACAGAAAGCAAAGTATCTCCCTCCTCTATTAAAAGGGGAAAAATTTGGTTCCGTGTGTTTTACAGAACCATGGGCGGGTTCAGATCTTGCTGGTATTAGAACTACCGCCCGTTATGAAGATGGGTATTATATTGTAAATGGACAAAAGCAATGGATAACCAATGGTGGTTTTTCTGATATATATATTCTATTGGCGCGCACTGACCCCGAAAAGGGAAAGAAAGGTCTAAGCCAATTTATTTTAGAAAAAGGAATAGAGGGTTTTTCTGTTTTAAGATTAGAGAAAAAATATGGTTTAGAAGCCCAACCAACAGCAGTACTTAATTTTGACAATGTTATGATTCCTGAAGAAAACTTGTTAGGTAATCGCGGAGAGGGGTTAAAACAAACAATTCTTGGTTTAAGTGGAGGGGAAAGAATCGGTGTAGCGGCATGGGCTACGGGTATTGCTTATTCAGCATATTTAGAAGCAGTTGAGTATTCTAACTTAAGGACAGCTTTCGGCCAAAAAATAATTGATTTTCCAATAATTAATAGAAAAATAAAAACAATGGAAAAACAATTAGATATTGCTAGAAACGCGTATATAAGGGCCGCAGTAGTAAAAGATACAGGTGGACCATGGTCTATTGAAGCATCTATCGCTAAATTATATGCCAGCGAAGCTGGAGTCAGTATTACTTACCAGAACCAACAAATTCATGGAGGAAATGGTATTTCGAAAGAGTATCCTGCTGAAAGACATGTTCGAGATGTTAGAACTGCTACTATTGGCGGTGGTACTTCTGAAATCCAGACGATGATTATTACTAGACATATGAAAAAGAATTCCTGTAGCTATTTAGGTATAGAAAATGACTGGGAACTTTGGAGAGATCCCAACAATAATTACATCTTTAAAATACCTAAAGGCTTAATTGACTGGGAGTTCTGGGGAGTGAAAAAATAATTTTCTTATATAATTTCTTATACAATTAAGAAATAAGAATTTAATAAACCTCTTTTTTATTTATAATTAATATCATAATCTAAATGTGAACTACCCCCTGCTTTTGCTAGGGACTTCCTGTTTCACAGAGGAGACTCTCTCCACAGGCGCTACGGGCCGTCCCAGCCCTGCAAGAAAAAAATATACAAAAAAACATAATGTTTTCGGCTTTCATCCCCTCCCTTCCGAAAGGGAGAGGATTTCCCGCCGAGAAAGTTAAAAAACTGGTTGCTAAATTATTTTTTAGAAAGAAAATCTTTCTGAGTTATCTAGTCTAGAACTGAGAACACTATTTAATACTAAGAAAAAACTTACTAAAAATTTAGAAATTTCAATTAAAATAAAAAAAAAGATTATTTAATCTAATCTTCTGCAGGTACAAAATATACATCTGTTGGATTTAACTGGGAAAGCTTACGGAATTTTGCTTTCATCTTCATGCCTATCCAATCTAATGATGGTTCATTAGGATCAAGACCAAGTATTCTTGTTAAAAGCAAGGTATCAACACCTTCTAATTCAATTAATCCCAATATGTAAGGAGTTTCGTCTAAGAATTTTTCTGCTCCAAAATAACAAACTGTAAACGAGTGTAGTTTACCTTCTTTGGGTAGTTTTACCCATTTGGTTTCTGCTCCGCATTCTTGACACGCAAGCTTTGGATTTGCTGTGGTGAATCCGCATTCGGGACATTTAGTACCAATTAATTCACCATTCGCAATTGCTGCAAACCATGGGCTGTCCTGCCCATAACTATGATGGTAAGAAATGGAATAATCAAATCTAATTATAATCGGTTGCATTCCTTTTAAATCATCGTCTTCCCATTCTTTAGGGAAAGGCAAATTGAAAACAACTGTTCCTGGCATATTTCGCCAATCTTCAGGTAATTTCGCGTTTGGATCTTTTTTTATTGCCATGTTATATATTCCTCCTTATTGGTCTACTATCTCCACGTCTTTTGGACGTTCTAAAATTGATACTGTCACATACGTCCCAGTTCCCGCATGTGAATGAATTAATCCTCTCTTAGGGTTATTGAGTTGTAAAACACTTGCTTTCTCTTCTGACATTCCCGCCGCCACGAAATGTTTTTTTATTGTCCCTTGTAATTGCCAGAATGCAAATACTGCTTGCATTAGCCCAGTAGCACCTACAGGGTGACCGCAAGCAATTAATCCACCAGAGGGATTAACGGGGATAGTACCTTGTTTAGGTAAATCTAAGCCATAGTCAATTCCTGGCATGAATGTGTTTCCTTCTTCAGTAAATTTCCCAGATTCTCCATATTTACAAAAGCCTAAGTCTTCAATTGTTTGAAGCTCAGAAGAAGTATAAGCATCATGTACTTCTGCAAAGTCGATTTGTTTAAGTGGATCGGTAATTTTGGCGTTTTTATAAGCTTCTATAGCAGCCATTCTTCCAGCTCTAAATGAATGAATTCCGGGGTAATTTAATTTACCACCTACAAAACGTTCTCCTATATAATCTTCTGTTTTCTCATGTGGTAATAAAAGAACATCTTTGTGTGGTCTATCTGCCATACGCATAGCATCTGTACCTGTACCCACTCCAGTGATTTCGATTGGTGTGTCTGTTAATTCAAAAGCAGTATCCTCGTCCGCGAGTAGCACTGCCGCTGCGCCATCACTCATTACACAAATATCGAGTCTGGTCAAGGGCCAAGCAACCATTTGAGCTTTTCGGACATCCTGAACAGTTAGACGCCCACTTTTTTGAGCATAGGGGTTGAACATTGCATTTCTATGATTTTTGATTGATACGTAAGCTAGTTGTTCAACGGTAGTACCAAACTCGTACATGTGTCGTACACACATCTGAGCATAATATCCTGAATAAAACCCTCCCACAGGATAATCAAACGACACATCTGATGCTAATGCTATGAATTCGTTTCCTTTCCAAGTATTAACATGACTCATTGTTTCAAAACCATATGCTAATACTAAACCAAATCTTTCAGAGGCAATTGATTCATAGGCGGTTTGGAAGTTAAGACCCCCTGTAGCGCCGCCTCCTTCTATTCTCTTACTTGGTTTTGGAATTAGGCCTAAGTAATCCTGAACCATGATTCCTGCCATTAGTTGGCGTGTGAAGTGGTCTGAAAAATAGCTGGCAGTGGTTGCTTCGATGCGTTGATGAATTTCTTTTCGTGGAATTTTCAAGTTAGAAACTGTGTAATCATATGCTTCTTTAACGATTGCCTGGAATGTCTTATCTTTTCTTGCTTTAGTGAATTTGGAGACTCCTCCAGAAACCATGTATACTTTTCTAACCATGGTAATCAAATTATTTAGAACCTTAATAGTAAAAAGTTTTACTCGATTTAGCGAAGGAAATTACTTTTAAATTATCAACTTTTAGATGCGAAGAAAGAACAATATATTATCCGTTTTTATCATGTTTTTTCTTTTTATAAGTGCAAATTTCCGAGAGGTTATTTTTGATTTGGGATTATTTCCTTTTGCAAAAATTCCTTGTTTTACCCATGTATAACACATTTTTTTTTGGCCAAAAACATGAATTAATATTCTCAATCTCTTTAGATAAAAATGATATAATCTAAAGGAGAACAAAAAACATCGTCTAACTCTCGACAGGTGGGATTTTTGGAAAACGTTGACGATATGATTAAAAAAGAGCTTCAATCCGCCAAAAAAGTACAAGGCTTCTTATGTCCTATTCATAATGGTGATTCCACCTGTTCATGTAATCTTTTTCCCCCAGAAAACTATGAACAATTCTTGAAAAAACAAGTAAATAAAAAGGGAAAGGCTTTTTCTGACGTTCAGTACTTAGTAGAAAAATATTCTAAAGAGTTAAGCAATTTAGCACGATTATTACAAAAATTAGAAGACGTTTTTTTTGACTTTATGCCTATTAAAATTTTAGAACGTATAACTGACTTGTTACTTAGGTATGACAATAGTGACAATGAATTATTTTCCTACGACAATGAAACACCAGAATATATTTCAAATCTTATAATCGCACTTGTTAGCTATCTTAAACAAGATTATTCACGGTCTATTCAAATATTGCTAAATATCAATGATCTTGAATTACCTAAAGAAGAAGATCTCAAAATACCTTGGCTGGCTTGGGAAACAATTCTTCGTTCGCGTCTCAAATTATTCGTAAACACAAATTCACTCACTGAAGCGATTAGAGCATTTGAAGAATATGGTGCTGATAGTGACGAGTTTCAAGTACTTTATCATGCACTAATGGAATGGAGTTTTTCCCTTGATTGTAGATTCGTTGTTGAATATTTTCTTAAAAAAGCTGACGAAAAAGAATTTCCAATATTGTGTACTAATACCATTGAAACATTACTCAACATTGCATCTGTATCAATGAAACCTTTAGGCAATCGTTTATATAACTCATTGATTGAACATGTTGGAAAACGTCTTTCATATGGAAGAAATGTTTCTGAAGAGTGGAATCGATGCAGAGCGGCTTTCAAATTATTAAAATTCACTCAAGAGACCCTTACAACATCAATTTCTTGGGAAGAATTCTTTAAATGGCATAATATTCTTCTTTCAACATTAGGAAGGTTAGATTTTCCAATTCAATTAGCATACCGAACATATTTTGCAGTTGTAACATGTCAAATGGGTAATAAAATTCCCGCAAAGTACTTAGTTTCAGATCTTGAACGTTTATTTCTAAATTTAAATGACTTAGTTCCATATTATAACGAAACAAAACCGGCTTGGTTTACTAATCAGAAAATAAGAGGAGAACAATTACAGTTTACAAAGTCCCTTTATGGTTGGCATATCTGTGATTCAATAATACAAATAGCAAATGCGTGTCATGATAAAAGATTGCTCTCATCATTAGATGAAATGATCTTATGGTTGCCTAGTAAGATCCAATCTCGATTATTCAAAAAAATAGCAACAACTAAAATAAGAATAGATGATGAAGATCTTGACTTAAAAGAAATTCTAAATATTACCGAAAGTGTTCTTTTAGCGAGAGGAGATATCAGCTTTACTTCTTTAGATGTCGCTGAGCTATTGTCTTCTGCGTTAGTTGCAGTTTTAGAAAAAGATATTACTCTCTCAAGGCAGAGAAATGGCAATAATGAAAAAATCAATGAAATGAGAGAATTTATTCCATTAGCCTTAGACCAAATTTTTTCAATATTAATAGAATTTATCCAAAAAGGAGATATTTCTCCTTCTCAAGTTCAGATTGTAATTGAAAGTATTCTTACAAAAATATTTCATATAATTTTTAGGGGGACTCCATTTTCTTCTTCTTTACCACCGTTTATTATTCCTTCATAAAAAGATACTTAGATCTGGTTAATTGTTATAACTCTTAGTTTTTTAATTTTAAAATAAAAATTCAGTAATACATATAATAATCTTTCTATTTTTATTTTGAAAGAAAGGAAATTATTATTGCTGTTAAGTTTGATAATATCTGTGTTGATGAAAATGGAGACACAAAACATTCGAACACTTGAAGATGTTTTTGAAATAACAATCAAGGCTGGAATCAGCAAAGAACATTCTTTCGAAGAATACCAAGAAACCATTAACAAACTAAGAAAGTTCTTAGAAACTGATGCATATGAAAACAAGATATCTAAAATCATGTTACTTGCTAAGGCTTTATCTAGTGAAGTGCGTCTGAAAATTTTGTCAATTTTATTAATACGTGAAAAAACTTGTTTATGTGAATTAAATGAGCTTTTAGGAATTGATCCTAGTACTCTTACCTATCATGTCAATTTGTTAAAGCAGGCTAAATTAATTAAGGTTAAAAGAAAAGGAAAAACAAAACTTGTCTTACCCGAAAAAGGAATGGCAGATAATCTACCTAAAGATTTTGTAGAGTCTTTGGAGCTAAAGAAAAAGAAAGAGTGAGCTGTTAGGAGTGTCTTTTTTCTTTTCCATGATCGATGTTTAACATACAAAACTCTTATTTTTAATAAATTACTTCGATCTTAGTGAATTAAAAATGTCCGAGTTAATGTTTCCACAAGATTTCCTTATTGGTGCTGCTACCTCTTCATATCAAATTGAAGGAGAAATTTATAATACGGACTGGTATATATGGGAAAAACTTGGTCATATTGTAACTGGCGAACCATGCGGGAAGGCTTGTAATTCATGGGAGTTATATGAAAAAGATGTTCAGTTAGTAGAAGAGTTTGGCTTAAATGCGTATCGTATGAGTATTGAATGGGCTCGAGTTTTCCCCGAGGAAAACGTAATTGATTTTGATGCGTTAGCACATTACAAAGAATATTTAGCAACTTTTAAAGATAAAGGAATTAAAACTTTTGTTACTCTTCATCACTTTACTACTCCCATATGGATGTATCAAAAAGGTTCTTGGGAAAATAAAGAAGTGATTAAAGAATTTTTAAAATATGCATATGTGGTCGGTAGGGAGTTAGGTGATAATGTTGATGCATGGATGACCATTAATGAACCTGGGGTTGTTTCTGTATTAGGATATTTTACTGGGATCTTTCCACCTGGAAAAAACAGTGTTTTATCAACCATAAGAGTGACAACGAATCAATTGATAGCTCATGCAGAAACTTATAAATTACTTAAAAAATTAACTCCAAACGTTCCAGTTGGAATTGTGAAAAACATAACATGGTTCTATTCTCTAAACTTATTTCCTCTTGATAAGTATCTGGCATGGTTTATTAATAAGTTATTTAATGATAATTATTTACGTGGCATAAGAACTGGAAAACTACCTTTCTCACAAAAACGTTATCCTGGTCTTAAAGGATCAATTGATTTTTGGGGTTTAAATTATTATACTCATGTATGGATCTCTCAGAAGCTACCAAATATGGCTATAAATCATTTACCAAATGCTGAGAAAGTGACTCAGACAGGATGGGAATGGGATTCTGAAGGGCTTTTAAGAGCAATTCAATTATTATGGGACACTCTTCAAAGACCTATTTATATAACTGAAAACGGAATTGCTACTTTGAAAGATGAGGAAAGAGTAGAATATATTAAAGAACACTTGGCTCAAGTATTAGAAGCATTAAAATTAGGCATTCCTGTTAAGGGATATTTCTATTGGAGTCTTATTGATAATTTTGAATGGTTAGAAGGTTATATTCCAAAATTTGGATTAGCCGGTTTTGATCACAAAACATTTGAAAGGCAACCGCGTAAAAGTGGCTATTTTTTGGGCGAAATACTTAAAACAAAAAAATTGTTTTGATTTCGTCTGGAAATAAGTGTTGGTTATTATTTGGATTTGGTATTTTTTCATAAACCCTTATGCTTAATTGTAATATGATCTGTTTGTTAAATAGATGAAATGGAAATCGGTCGCAGATTTACCAGGAAAACCCGTTGTTTTAATGATTATTGACGGTATGGGCTTTTCTCTTAAAGATTATGACAATGCAGTTTTACATGCAAAAACTCCTAACTTGGACTATCTCGGTGAGAATTACTCGTTTACTCTTCTCCAAGCAGCATGTGGTGGTGTGGGATTACCACCAGGTCAACAAGGAAATTCAGAAGTAGGTCATATGAATCTGGGTGCTGGAAGGATTGTATACCAAGATATTGTCAGAATTGATTTAGCAATTGAAGATGGTAGCTTTTTTGAAAATCCCGTTTTAAAAAATGCAATGCTAGAAGCAAAAAAACGCGGATCAAAGCTTCATTTAATTGGTTTAGTCTCGGATGGTGGTGTTCATAGCCACATTAATCATTTGAAAGCGTTACTTAGAATGGCTAACAAACTGGGTGTTGATAAGGTATATGTACATGCTTTTACCGATGGAAGAGATACTTCTCCAACTGCAGGTGCTGGATACATACATGATCTTATTAATTTCATGAAAACCTTAGGTACGGGTAAGCTCGCTACAATTGTGGGGCGTTATTATGCGATGGATAGAGACCAACGATGGGATCGAACTGAAAAAGCATATGATTTACTAGTTTTAGGAAAAGGAAAGTATACCGATGATCCTGTTCGGGAAATGATGGAAAGATATGCTTCTGGAAAAGAAACTGATGAGTTCTTAACCCCTATTTTGGTTGACAAGAATGGTATTATCGAAGACAATGACGTAATTATTTTCTTTAATTTTCGCGCAGATCGAGCTAGGCAACTTACAAGGGCAATTGCACTGAAAGACGCTCCTTTCGACTTAAAAAAAGATCTTTCTAATATTTATTTTGTTACCATGACTGAATATGATGCTGATTTTAATCTTCCCGTTGCATTTCCTCCGGAACAACCTGAAAATACTCTTCCGGATGTAGTTTCTAAAAATGGTTTTAAGCAGTTTCATACTGCTGAAACAGAGAAATATGCGCATGTAACTTTCTTTTTTAATGGAGGAAGAGAGGAACCTGTTCCAGGCGAAGATCGTTTAATGATACCCTCTCCCAAAGTAGCAACCTATGATTTAAAGCCAGAGATGAGCACTTTTGAGATTGCAGATGCTGTTGTTGAGGCTATAAATAAAAAACAATACGCCTTTATACTATGTAATATTGCTGCACCAGATATGGTTGGGCATACTGGGAAGCTAAAAGAAACAGTTATCGCCGTAGAATCTGCGGACAAGGCAGTAGGGATGATGTATAATGCCGCTAAAAAAAATGGATATATCTTAATTGTTACTTCTGATCATGGTAATTCCGAACAATTAAAGACACCGGATGGAAAGCCTCATACTGCCCATACAACTAATCCCGTTCCATTTTTTATTACTATAAAGGATGCTAAACTAAAAAAAGGAATATTAGGTAATGTTGCCCCTACCGTGTTAGAAGTTATGGGATTAGAAAAGCCTAAAGAAATGATTGAGAGTTTATTTATTAATCCTAACGAAGATCTTTCTTCTTTAGAACTCCCTGAACATTCATGGCATGAAATAATCAAGTTAAAAAAAGTAATTAGTAACAATAAATAAATAATAACTGGAGTACTTGACTACGCATTTAACTTAACATAATGTGAATTAAAGAAATTTCTTACTTTTATAAGAAAAAACCAATTATAAGCATGTATGGAGCGTGAAAAAAATGCCAGTAGATAAACACTTGTTAAAACTAAATATCTTGGAGTTTTTTGATAGAGATGTTTATTTGAATAAAAGAACCGAAACCCTAGCAAATATATTGCTACAAATTAGTGCATTATACAGAGTGTCCCCTGAAAAACCAACAAAAGAAGAAGTTAAAGAGGTCTTAGATGAATTTGTCTCTAAAGGATATCTGAAAGAGTTCAAAGTAGGTAGTGTTCCTGCTTGGGGTTTAACTGACGAAGGAAAAAAGTATATTGAAGAAATAAGGAATCAGTAGGGTTTATTATTCTTTCAAAATATTTTTTTTATTTAATGAACTTGAATTAGGAAAAGTTGTAACATCATTAAATGTTTTTCACGTGAACGCCCCCTCGCTTTAGCAAGAGTTCTTGTCTCATGACATTATTTTTTTCTCTTCTGACCTTGGTTGCATCAACAAGTAAGGTATTACCGTAAACATAGCATATGGAGTGCAATGACTTACCTAAGTCATGTTTCATAGTTTGTTTAATAATTAATTGCATATATAAATAAAACAGATATCTATAATATAATTATTATATTATAAAATATAACTGTTATAATTCTGTCGGTAAGAAGTCCTCTTCTTTCTGGAAAGGTTGGGTAAGTAATGAGTTAAAAGCTGATAGCATAAAAAATTTAGAAATAATCTGTTTTTTAAGAGATCAAAACATTTGTTATTAAAGTTTATTAAGTAGTATTTGGTATGCGATATATTATTACTGGAGGTACAGGTTTAATAGGATCTGCTTTAACTCAAGAGCTTTTAAAGGCAGACCATGAAATTATTGTTTTATCCCGAAATCCCAAGAAATACCAGAAAAAAATTGATCCTCGTATAAAATTGATTCAATGGAATGGTAAGAATGGAGAAGGATGGTTTGAACTAATAACTTCTGGTACTGTTATTATTAATTTAGCTGGAGCAAACATTGCAAGCAAAAGATGGAGCAAAAAAAGAAAGAAGTTAATTCTGGAAAGCCGTGTTAATGCTGGAAAAGCAGTTGTTGATGCAATTGAAAAAGCTAATGAAAAGCCTTCTGTCCTTGTACAAGCATCTGCTATTGGTTATTATGATTACCATAACTCAAAAGAATTCACTGAGGATGATGGGCCTGGCTCTGGTTATTTGTCTGAAGTAGTTCAAGCATGGGAAGCAAGTACTGATGGCGTCGAAGCGCTAGGAGTTAGAAGAATTGTTACACGTATTGGTCTAGTTTTGAGCTCTGAAGGTGGAGCATTAAAAAAAATGATGCCTATGTTTAAATTTTATGTTGCTGGTCCTTTCGGTTCAGGTGAACAATGGTATTCATGGATCCATATTAAAGATCTTGTTTCTGCGTTCTTATTTTTAATTTCTTGTGAAAGCTGTAAAGGGCCGTATAATATTACATCTCCAGAACCAGTTAAAAACAAAGATTTCGTAAAACTGATTGGTAAAGTAATGGGCAAACCAGTTTGGATGAAATATCCTACATTTCTGTTAAAGATCATGCTTGGTGAGATGGCTTCAACACTAGTTAATGGACAAAAGGTTTTACCCAAAAGACTTTTAGAACTGGGTTTTAGGTTCCAATTCCCAAAATTAATCGATGCATTAAATGACTTACTTAGTCAGTAATATTTCTCTAAATAATTGCATTCTACGATCAAGTTTTAATTTTTGTTTTCCTAATCGATATTGGGTAACACGGTATAGTTTATTGACAAAAAAGTTACGTTGAACCCATATAGCTTATAAATGTGAATTCAAGAACATTTACAGCGGGAAAAAAACCGTCGAAAACCATCTGTAGTCAATAAGGAAAAAATAAAGGTGTGATTAAATGGGCACCGTGTTAATCGTTGATGATGCGAAATTCATGCGAATGGTCTTGCGTCGTATTCTAACTAGCCAAGGACACAAAGTTGTAGGAGAGGCTACCAACGGTGAAGAAGCTGTTGAAATGTATGCCAAATTAAGACCAGATATTGTTACTATGGACATAGTAATGCCCAAACTAAATGGTATTGAGGCGGTTCGGCGAATAATGCAATTCGACCCTAACGCCAAAATAATAATGGTTACTGCTTTAGGTCAAGAGTCATTTGTTTTAGACGCTATTAAAGCCGGAGCCAGGGAATTCATTATTAAGCCATTCCGTAACGAGGAGATTATTAAAGTAGTTGCAAAGACGATCCAATAGACCCCTATGTGTTTTCTTAGAGCCTAATGAATAGTGTTGCGTTACGAGGTTTAAACATTAACTATCTAAGTTGCAGAATTAGTTACTGAGGGAAAGAAGTGTTAGTTCCTAAGACTGTCCGGGTAGGGGTCGTAGATGATTCTTCCCTAATTCGAACCGTTCTCCGAGACTCTTTAGATCAACATCCAAAGATCAAAGTCGTTGGTGTTGGTAAATCAATAATGGAAGCGGAGTATATGGCGTTTAAAAAAGACTTAGATGTACTAGTCTTAGACGTGATTCTCCCTGATGGTAATGGTGCGGAACTAACTAAAAAAATCCAGAAAAAGCGTAAACTACCAATTATTCTAATGAGCTCCTTAGATAAACATGAACTTGACGAAGTCTTAAGTCTGGCATTTTCCAATCCTTTAATAGAATTTGTCTCTAAAACTCCTCAAGGTAAGGGTTTCAAAAAAGTTATCCAAGACATTCGTACTAAGATCTTAGCTTTTGCTGCTTTCCAATCAATAAACAAAACAAAAGCAATAACCAAACAAATGTTTTCTCAAAAAAGTAGTGATCTAAAATCTTTACCTCCGTTACAACCTACTAATTCTTTAATTGTTATTGGTGCTTCTACTGGTGGACCTAAGGCCTTGTATAAAATTCTTCCAAAACTGCCAAGCAATATTCCGCCAGTTATTGTTGTTCAACATATGCCTAGAGGATTTACTAAAAACTTTGCAGAACGACTTAATGAGAAAGCTTCTGTTCGTGTAAAGGAAGCGGAGGATGGTGAAATCATAAGACCAGGGATTGTTTATATAGCTCCTGCTGGGAGGCACCTTAAAGTAGTTAGGGCTACGGAATATGGCTTGGGTAACTATAAGTTTGAGTTAAGCGATGGTCCTCCTAAGAATTTTGTTAAACCTTCAGTTGATGTGACCTTGGAAAGCATTTATCATAACTATAATGGAAATGTGCTAGTTACTATTTTAACTGGTATGGGTAAGGATGGTGCGGAAGGGTGTAAACTAATAAAGTCCAAAGGTGGAAAAATAATAGCAGAAGATCAAAGCACTGCGGTTATATATGGCATGCCGAAAGCAGTAATTGAAAATAACTTAGCTGATCTGGTCATACCATTATATGATATCCCAAAGGCAATTAACCAACTTATGAGAAACAATAATTAAAAAATGAAAATCAATTGTTAAATGGTGATCTTGTGAGTGAGTTCGATGAATATAAAGACTTGTTCCTTTCCGAATTAGATGAAATAGTGTCCTCACTAAATCAATTGTTATTAGACCTTGAGAAGAATCCAAAGGACAAGGATAAACTACATGAAGTGATGAGAGCAGCACATACTATCAAAGGCATGGCTTCTACTATGGGTTACGATCAATTGGCGACGCTCACTCACAAGGTAGAAGATTCTCTGTTAAAGATTCTTAAAGATCCAAGTTTTGATCCTGGACTTATCGATGCATTATTTGAGTTCAGCGACAAACTTAACGAGTTCAGGGACGCAATTCAAGAGAATAAACCTTTGGATAAAATTGAGACTAAGGATTTAATAGAAAAAATCACTGCTTATGCTGAAGGAAGAAAACCTCCTGTAAAGGAAGCTCCTAAAACAACACCGGCTGGTGTTGTTCCGCCTCCTAGTAAGAAAGTTGAAGAGAAACGATATACCAGTGAAGACGAGATTCCTGACTTGAAGTTGGCTAAGAAATACCAAGTTATTATTGAACTTAAGCCAGATGCTCCATTAAAGTCTGCAAGGGCTTTAGTTGCAGTTAAACAATTGGAAAATTATGCTCAAATCATAAGTAGTAATCCTTCAATTGATGACATTGAAGAAGGAAAAGTCTTTGATAAGGTAGAATTAGAAATCGTTTCTAACGAAGACGAAACAACCCTACAAGAAGCTCTAAGTGGGATCCAAGATATAAAACGAGTTGTACTTATCCCATTATTTGAAGAATTAGAGGAAGAAGAAGAGACCGTTGTAGAGACCCCTACAATTTCATTTAAAGAAAAAAGAAAAACCATTAAGACAGTAAGAGTAAATTTAGACTTATTGGACTATGTTCTTGACTTATTAGGGGAAATAGTTCTTTCTACTAGCAAAATCTCTAAGGAATTAAGAACTGACTTTAACCCAGTAATTAATCAGCAAGTAGCCAATATCGAAGCTTCAGTTGTTAACATTCAAGAAGTAATTATGCGAATGAGAATGGTCTCTTTGACCCATATTTATGACAGATTCCCAAGAATGGTAAGAGATCTGGCAAAACAACAGAAAAAGAAAGTTGAACTTATTATTAGAGGAAGTCATTTAGAGCTAGACCGTTCAGTAATAGACCAAGTTAACCAAGCGTTATTACATTTGGTAAGGAATGCTGTTACTCATGGTATCGAAAAGCCAGCTGAAAGAAAACGCGCAGGCAAAAAAGAGACAGGTACTATTATTATAGACACTAAACAAGAACGAGGAGAAATAATTATCTCTGTCCAAGACGATGGGCGAGGAATTGATTTCGAAAAAATCAAGAAAAAAGGCATAGAATTAGGATTACTCGAGAAAGGAAAAGAATATTCAAAGACCGAATTACTTAATCTAATCTTTGCTCCTAACTTTTCAACAGCATCAAAGACAACAGAGGCTGCTGGTAGAGGTGTAGGTTTAGACATAGTTAAACAGGTTATTGAAGACATTGGTGGTAATATCCAAGTAGAAACTACCCCTGGAAAAGGAACAACGTTTATTTTAAGAGTACCACAAACTGTTGCTATCGTGAACGCGGTAATTATTGAGGAACAAGGCTATCAGTTCGCTTTACCCATGACTAATGTTGAAGCTTTCTTAACTCCGCAAGAAGTAATTGTCTTTGAACAAGGAAATAGAGAATATATTAGCTATCAAGAACAACTTATTCCTTTAATCGATATTTCAAAAATAATTCCAAAGAAATCTCTTTATTTCAAGAATACAGAATTTACGCCACTGAAAGGAAGAACCAAAAAACAAAGAGAAAAAATAATTCTTTGGAGTAAGGGTGGTTCCAGAGTGGCTCTAAAAATTAGGAATTTACTAGGGCAAACAGACATAGTAACGAAATCGATTAGTACTATTGGAGATTACTTGCCTGGGATTTCAGGAGCAACATTGATCGGCGAAGAACAAGTAGTGTTGATTCTTGATCCATTAGGTTTTGTAGACACAGTGGCAGCCTGATAGGTGATCTTAAGAATGGATTTTAATCAATACATTGAGGATGAACGCCTAAACATCATGCTAAGGGACGCTTTACAAGAGCTTGGAAATATAGGGGTAGCCCACAGTGCTACTGCCCTTTCTCAGATCTTAAATCGTAAAGTAGACATGAGTGTTCCGAGAGTAGCATTAGTCCCAATCGAAGAGATGTATAAGCGCATAAGTGAGGTGCCAGATGAGTTAGTTACTGCTATTGCAACGGAGACTGTGGGCGGGGGAAAGATGGATATTTTAATGGTAATGGATGAAGACAGTACTCGAGCTTTGTTATCAGTGCTTCGCTCTGGCGAAATTCCAGATCTTGCTAATCTTACAGAATTAGATAAAGAAATATTGGTTGAAGTAGGAAATATCATTATTCTACATTGTGTTTCCGCTGTAAATACATTTACAGGACTAAAACTTTATCCTTTACCTCCATCCATAGCAGTCGATATGGTAAATGCTATTTTAGAACACATGCTACTTAAAGATGGTGTGTATAAAACCCATGTCCTAAGCGTTGAAGTAGATATTTTCACAGAGAGCTCCAATATTAAAGGTATCGTTTTTATGTTCCCCGATCACAGAGAATTAGATAACTTAATGAACCAACTTTACGGCGAAGGTTGGGATGAAATTTGAGTGAAGAGATCGTATCAGTTGGCATCGGTGAAATAAAGATAGGACGCCCCCCTTTAGTGCTTCAAGCAGTAGCTTTAGGGTCCTGTGTAGGTATCGCTATTTATGATAGTGCTGTAAAAGTAGGGGGCCTTGCACACATCATGCTTCCAAATAGTCCAAAAAATCCTCCGATGGATAGCAATTCACAAGGAAAATTCGCAGACATTGCGATTCCGTTCTTAGTCGAAGAATTGGTTAAGAATGGTGCTAGCAGATCCCGTTTAATCGCAAAAATAGTTGGTGGATCAAAAATGTTTGAGTTTAATAATTCTACAGCTGTTTCAGATATCGGCTCTCGCAATGTTCAAGCAATAAAAAATATATTGCAAGAATTAAGCATACCTATTGTTGGCGAAGAAACTGGCGGGAATTATGGACGGACAATGGTATTTGACTTAAAAACGGGAAGCGTAGAAGTAATATCCTTGACACAAAAAATCAGAAAGATTATATAATTGGATTACTGATTTTTCTTTAAATACTGATTTGTTCACTGCCCTTATAGGGATTGCTTATGGAAGCTTATTTTGAAGTAAAGGGATATCGTAAAAGAGTAGTTGATGGGGTGTATGTACTAAGAGAAGATGGAGTACCCTTGTACGGCCGTCTTTATTCGGGAAACATGAGTGTAGATCCAATAATGTTTTCTAGTTTTATTAGTGCACTGCGTGTATTTTCCTTTACTTCAATGAAAAAAGAATTAGTTGACATCGGGTTAAGGGGTGAAAGATTATTTTTCAGGCAAGAACGGGGACTTATATTCTTAGTTATAATAAAAGCCCCAACAGATAAGGAACAGTTTCATGTGCCAAAAGAGTTATCAGAAACTATTAATGAATTATTGTCTCGGATCGCATCAGTATACCAGATAATAGAAGAAACAACGGATGGATTTATGAGAGAAAAAGACTTTGACTTTTTCCTTGCAACATTTGGTCTTGCTGTAGATCAAATCTTAGATGAACTTTTTCTTGGTGCACACCAAATTGATGATTATTTATCTCTTATTGAAAAAAGTGCGTTTAACAAGGACTTCTCCTCTCCTAAAGAACACTTCCATTTTTCAGATTTATATCCTGAAACCGGTTAGAAATTTCTTTTTATTTTTTTATACTATTTTTGAATCCTAACTGCAAGAAATCCCCTTTTAAAAGTGGGAATTAAGATTCTTTTTAATGTTATTAGGTTGAATTGGAATAAAAAGTTAGGAGATAGATCAAATAAATAAAAAGAAAAATAGGACTAGAACACCCTATTCTGTAATATTTATAAAGAGAAAAACAATAAAAAACAATTTCCTCTCGTTCTTTATAATAAAATGGTTCTGAGCGAGTCTTCTTGATGAGACAAGAAGTCGCTTTTAAAAAATAATAGGCCCGTTTACCCGTTTTCTTCTCTTTCTATTTCTTCTAATCTTCCTCTAGTAATAGAAACTATGTCCGGATCTATTGAGATTATTCCTCTCATTGCCCCATCGGGTACATTGTAAAGTATTAAAGCTAATCCTTTGTTATTTTCACTTCCAACTGGAACTAATAAGTTGAAAAAGAATAATTCTATTCCTATCTCTTTTGGGATAAATACTGTATGTATTCCTTCTTGCATAGCCTTCTTTTTTATTTCAGAATCAGAAGTAAATAAATGCACAAAAATACCTGAAGTAGTTAGGTTTCTTATTCTTGGGAGATGAATTCTTGGATTAGTAAGTGGTTCAATACCAATGTATAGTTCTAACGGGATTTCATTTGTAAATTGTTCCGCAATCCATTCAATAGTACTCATCATGTAACGAGTTCCTGCTTCATCAAGACTTATATTTGCTGTTTCAAATTCTATTCTGTTTAATTTGATTTTCTTGTTTTCCTTGAGTGCATTTAATATTTTTATTGGTAATTCTCTCAAAGTAAAAATTATTTTTTCTGTTTCTGTAACTAACTCGTAAGTAAGTGGTTTGCCAATTGTTTCTTTCGTCTCTAAGGTCGTAAGTTGAAACTTTTTATTTATCCTTATTTTCTTCCGAGTTTTCGCAGGTTGAATTGTAGGTGCTTTTCCTTTTTCAAGACTAACTAATTTTATTGGTTCACTAAGTATTCCTTTCATTCCCCAATATTTTCTTGCCTCTTTAACCATTTCTTTTATTACTTTTTCTCCCGGATTAAAAATTAGGGTCTCTACATTTTCAAAAAAAGTATACAATTCGGAGATAAAGGGCATTGTTTCTATTTTGTTGTTCATTTTTCCTTGGGCAATTAGAACCCACCATTCCTCTTCTTCGTCTAAAATAATTTTTTTTAAAATAAAAATACTGTTCTTTTCTAATCGGATATCAATCTTACAGTCCTCTTCTAAAGAGTTATAAATATTCTCTACAGCATTTCTCCAAACTTCTTGGTTTAATTTGGGAGGATTTGAAACATCCTTGTAAAGTACATATATCGGCCATGATTCATTAGTTATTAAAATAATAGATACTAAGGACTTAATATTCTTCATTGCAGAATCAGAGATACTATCTAATTCCATTAATCCCTGGGGCGTTGATAAAACAGATTCTCCTAATGTAAGATCTATTAGTCTTTCAATATGTCTTAATGATTTTAATGAGCCTAATTTTCTTTTTATTATTTTCTTATTTTTAATTACTATTCTTTTTACTTTGTTTAGGATTTTTTTAGCTCCTTGTGGAGAAATTGTTTTTCTAGCTCTAAGTGCTATTAAAAAGTCATCAAATTCATCATAAACAATATAGCTATCTGACAGTATTTCCATCTGAATTTCTTCGCCTGTTGCTTCTCTACCTAGTATTGCTTGAATTGAGATTCTCCCAGCTTTTAGGACCTCATCAACTAACGATGGTTTTCCGTATATAAACACAGGTACTGATTGGTATATAACAAAGAATTCTAGTATGTCAGAGTGCATTTTAATACAATAAGAATTATTTCTATATACAATATTAAGCCTATGGAGACGTAATGTTTAGACTATTAGCAGGTATAAAAAGTCTTTTTAGTATTGATTTAATGCTTAAAACATAAAAAGTGAAAAATATAATCTGCTAAAAATTAGACAATATATTTTCTATTAAAAGAAAAACAATTATTTTACGTTTTATTCAACGAAGAGACAATTAATGGAAGGATTTCTTCTGCTTTTTCTAATATGGCCCATTTAGCGATTTCCGAGACAGGAGTTATTATTGGATTAATATCTATAACTGTAGCACCAAATGCTGCGGCAATACCTGGAAATCTGGCAGCGGGCATAACTAATCCCGAAGTTCCAACAACAATTAGTACTTTTGCGTTCCTTATTAATTCATGACTTTTTTTAATGGCCTCTTCAGGTAGTACTTCTCCATACCATACTACATCGGGTCGTAGTATGTTGTTACAATTAGGGCAGCGAGGCGGGATCTTACTGATAGGCTCATTAATTTGTGTTTTATAGTCACAATTAACACATTTCATTCTCCAAATAGAGCCATGGATCTCTATAACATTCTTATTACCTGCTTTTTGATGTAGTCCGTCAACATTTTGTGTGATAACGGCGTTTAATAACCCTTTGTTTTCTAATTCGGCTAGCGCCAAATGAGCTGGATTTGGTTTTGCTTTATGAATAATCTCCATTCTATATTTGTACCATTCCCATACTAGTTTCGGATTTTGTGAAAAAGTGTAGGGATTGGCTAATTCTGTGGAATCTTTCCCTTTAAATTTTCCTTCTGGCCCCCTAAAAGTTGGTATGCCTGAGGCTTTTGATATTCCTGCGCCGGTAAGCGCTACAACGTTTCCATTTGCGTTTAATATTTCTTCTTGGATACTTGGGAGCACTTCTCCGAGTTCTTCCTTCTTAATAATCACGTTTTGTATTTTCTCAATAAGTATTATATTAGTTGAGATATCACTTGGGCTTTAGAAGCACGTAAAGAATATTAGAATCTTTTTAAAAATAAGATACCTTTGTTTTGTATATGATTGAAACTCTTATAAACTATTACTATCATGGTGGTAAATGCCTAAGAACTTATTATGCTTTGCCACTGTGATTGCCCATGAGCATCAAGCCAGAAGATATAGCTGATATCAGTTTTCATAGTATCTCAAAATATAAAGCACTTGAAATTTTAAAGTCATCCCCTAAAGGATTAACTGAAGAAGAAGCACAAAGAAGATTAGAGATCTTTGGTCCTAATATCTTAAAAGAAGGGAAAAAGACCACTATCTTAGAGTTATTTATTGAACAGTTTAAAGATATTCTGGTTCTAATACTACTTGGTGCGTCAATTTTCTCAGCTGTAGAGGGCCAATGGAATGAATCTATTCTAATTGGAGTAATTCTTATTCTTAATGCTATCGTGGGAGTATATCAAGAGTGGAAAGCAGATCGGGCAATTGAAGCATTAAAAGCAATGACTGCTCCGACTTGTACCGTCATAAGAGACGGTATAGAAAAAGAAATACCATCTGAGTTATTAGTTCCTGGAGATGTATATGTCGTAGAGGCTGGTTCAAGAATTCCAGCTGACGGAAGGATAATAGAAGCGTTTAATCTGAAAGTTGAAGAAGGTAGTCTTACAGGGGAAAGCACAGAAGTAAATAAATCAAGTGAAATGATTCTTCCTGAAAAAACGGCTCTTCCAGATCGAATTAATTTGTTATTCATGGGGACTCATGTTACTTTTGGGAGAGGCAAAGCAGTAGTTTATGCAACCGGTATGGAAACAGAAATGGGCAAAATTGCAGAGGCAGTTCAAACAATTGAAGAAGAGCCAGCACCATTCCAGGTGAAACTAGAGGATTTCGGCAAAAAACTTGGTTACATTATTTTAGGTATCTCCGCGATTGTTGTCCTTGCTGGCGTCTTAATTCAAAAACAACCTCTTCTTTTCATGGTTGAAATAGGTGTGTCCTTAGCAGTGGCAGCTATTCCAGAAGGCCTACCTATAGTTATAACACTTGCTCTTGCATTAGGCGTTCAAAGAATGGCTCGGCAAAATGCTATAGTAAAAAAACTTCCTGCAGTGGAGAGCCTTGGTTCCGCAACTGTTATTTGTACAGACAAAACAGGCACGTTGACAATGCATAAAATGACGGTAACAGACATTCTTTATTTCAAAGATGGAGAACCAGTAACCATAAAAAATGACACACCTCTTCCTTCAGAACTTCCAAGAAACTTAAAAAGAATGTATGAAGGAGCGGCATTATGTAATAATGCAACAATCTTCAATGGAGAAGAACGTGGAGATCCTACCGAATTAGCATTATTAAGAGAAGCAATAAACAAAGGCTTTGATCCTAATAAAATTGAACATACTCGTTTAGATGAGATTCCTTTTGATTCTGAGAGAAAAAGAATGAGTGTTGTTGTAGAGTTTAAGGATGGAAAGAGAATCGCTTATATGAAAGGAGCACCAGAAGTACTGCTTGAGCTATGCAAATATTTTGATAATGGCAAGGAGATTGTTCCTTTAACAGAAGACTTGAAAAAGAAACTGTTAGAACAAGTAGGTAAAATGGCTGATAAGGCCCTAAGAGTACTTGCTTTTTCCTATCTTGAGTTAGAACAACAAGCATACAATATTTACGAATTTGAAAACAAAATGGTTCTCGCAGGTTTTATGGGAATGATTGATCCGCCTAAACCCGGAGTAAAAGAAGCCATTGCTGCTTGTAACACTGCGGGGATTAGGGTAATAATGGTAACTGGTGATCATAAGAAAACAGCGATTGCAATTGCTAAAGAGATTGGTATTCATGCAAGTGAAGAAAGTGTCCTGACTGGAAATGATCTTGACCGCATGACTGAAGAAGAGCTCACAGAAAAAATCAAACATATTAACATTTTTGCAAGGATATCTCCATTACACAAATTGGATATTGTTAAAGCACTTAAAAACAACGATGAAATAGTTGCTATGACTGGTGATGGGGTAAATGACGCCCCTGCCTTAAAAGGTGCTGATATAGGAATAGCTATGGGCATAACTGGAACGGACGTTACAAAAGAAACGGCAGCGATTGTTCTTGCAGATGATAACTTTGCGACAATTGTTTCTGCTATTAAAGAAGGAAGAACAATTTTTGATAACATGTATAAATTTATTCGTTACATGTTTTCCAGTAATTTTGCCGAAGTAATGGTAGTATTTTTATCAATAATGTTTGGTTGGCCTGCACCTTTGGTTGCAGTGCAAATCTTATGGATTAATCTAATTACTGATGGGGCTCCGGCACTAGCAATGAGTAATGAGCCCCCTGAAGAAGACATAATGCTAAGACCACCTAGAGATCCTAAAGCTCCTCTCATGGGTGTAGAAATGATTCTTTATATTCTTAGAATTGGGACGTTTATAACAATTGGAACTCTTGCATTATATTACTTTGCCGATTTCAATAACAATTATGTTAAAGCTTCAACCTTAGCTTTTGCTTCTCTAAGTATCATGCAGTTATTCAATGCATTCAATGTAAGGCACGTAAAAAGAAGTGTTTTAAACATGAGTGTGTTTGATAATAGACCATTAGTTA
>Ga0256835_1000400_pt1 | contig 33173 bp, 32 predicted proteins | sample PIR30metaG_FD_185972 | JGI IMG/M metagenome (GOLD analysis project Ga0256835, IMG submission 185972) | Hydrothermal vent microbial communities from East Pacific Rise, Pacific Ocean - PIR-30 | ecosystem: Environmental > Aquatic > Marine > Hydrothermal vents | place: Pacific Ocean: East Pacific...
GAAATTTTTTAAGAATCGTTCTCTTCCTTTTTCTCCCATTTTTTTTGCTAAATTTTTGTCTTTTAAAAGAACCTCTATTTTTTCTGCTAATGCCGAAGGATTTCCTTTTTCTACCAAAAATCCTGTTTCTCCATCGATAATGATATCAGGAATCCCGCCTTCTTTTGTGCTTACAACGGGAAGAGCACATTGCATAGCTTCAAGAACCACTCCCGGAAAAGTCTCTTTCAAAGAGGGGAGAACAAAAATATCAGATTTCAAGTAAAATTCAAATCTTTTCATACCTTTGGCAAACCCATGATAGGTAACTCTGTCATTTAAATTTAAGCCGGAAATTCTCTCCTTCAACTCTTCTTCTGTTATATTGAGGGGTGCTCCCACTATTTCCGCTTTAAAATCATCTCCTTTGTTTTTAAGTATCATAAGAGCTTCGATAAAAACATAAACACCCTTTTCTTTCGAAAGATTTGATAAAAAAAGTATTGTAGGCGGATTATTTTGTCTTCTCTTGGAAAGACTTTCTTCGTTAATCACCAATTTCAACCTGTCATTGATGATAATGATATCCTCAATTCCGTTTTCTTTTAGCATTTTTTTATTATTTTTCGAAAGGGAAATTACTTTCACTCCTTTTAAAATAAATTTCAGCAAACTCTTCTTGAATTTTCGGAAGTTTACCTGTTCCCTTATTATAAAAATCTTTTTTGCCGAAGAAAATTTTAAAACAAACGAATAAAAAACATCTCTTAGAAAAGCCCATCCGTTCGGAGAAAAACTGAAAAAAACAATTTTCGGTTTGAAAAAGAGCAATTTTCCGAAAAGTTTAAAAAAAACACCCAAACTGATAAAAACCTTTTTAAAGGAAAATGCCGCAAGTTCATCCACAGTCTCCGCGAGGGATACTCCTATCAACTCTGTTTTAAATTCATTCCTTTTTTTTATGCTCTCGTAAAGCTCATAATTTCTTAATGATGCTCCATGAAAGGGAGGGGGTACCTGAATTAAAAATAAAACCTTGATCCTCTCCCTCATAAAAACCTTTTATCACTTAAAGAATCGGTAGATACTTCTTTATCTCATAATCTGTTACTTTTATTCTGAACTCATCCCAGTGTACTTTTTTTGACATTATTATTTTATCAAATGCTGACTCTCCAAGAGCCTCCTTGATAACACTACCCTTTTCAGCTTCCATTATGGCCTCAATAAGACTTCCCGGCAAAGATTCTATCCCCTCCTCTTTTCTTCTAAAATAGTCAAATTTATAGATATTCTCCTCCTGAGGTTTGGAAAGATTGTATCTATTCTCAATCCCTTTTATTCCAGCCTTTAAGAGAACTGAAAATAATAAATAAGGATTTGCTGCAGGATCAGGAGATCTATATTCAATTCTTGTGGATTTTGTGTTTCCCTTTCTAACTGCAGGTACTCGTATGAGAGGGGATCTATTGCTTCTTCCCCAGGATATGTAAACGGGAGCTTCATAGCCGGGAACAAGCCGCTTGTAAGAATTTACCCACTGGTTGGTAATAAGGGTTATTTCTTTAGCATGTTGCAAAAGACCCGCAATGTAAAATTCAGCCACATCCGAAAGACCTGTATCATTTTTTTCAGAATAGAATGCATTTTCCTTTCCCTTAAAAAGTGATTGATGTACATGTAATCCGCTTCCATTTATCCCTTCCACCGGCTTGGGCATAAAAGTTGCATAATATCCGTTTTCTATGGCAACTCTTTTTACAATATATTTGGCAGTAATGAGATTATCTGCCATTGTAAGCGCATCGGAGTACTTAAAGTCAAGTTCATACTGAGAAGGTGAAACTTCGTGGTGTATGTACTCAACTTTTATCCCTAATTTTTGCAGATGATAAACAGTTTTTCTCAATAAATCTTCTCCGGTGTCAGGAGAAATAAGATCAAAATAACCATTGTAATCTATAAATTCTATTTCAAAAGGTTTTTTGAAATAGAAAAATTCAAGCTCAGGCCCCACATAAAAAGTGTAATCATACTTATCCTTTATCTCTTTTAAATTTTTCTTTAAAATTGTACGGGGAGCGTCCTCATAGCATTCACCGTCGGGCTTTGTAACATCACAAAAGACCCTTGCTATTTTTCCTCCTTCAACTTCAAAGGGTAAAATTCTGAAAGTGGAAAGATCAGGTCTCAGAAACATATCACTTTCTTCTATTCTTGTAAATCCTCTTATTGAACTACCGTCAAAAGAGGCGCCATCTTCAATTACACTATCAATCTGGTCTCTAAAAACATTAACTGTCTTCAAATTGCTTTCAAGGTCAACAAACCAGAGCTGTAAAAATTTAACATCCTCTTTTTCAATAATTTTTCTTACTTCTTTTGCATCCATTATAACCTCCTTATTTTATAACCAATGATTTTTTCCATTTTTATAATACTCTTTCTTCCATACGGGAAGCTTATGTTTCATAAATTCTAATATCTCCTCACAGGCGGAGAATGCCTCTTTTCTTGATTCTGAGCTTACTCCGATTATTATAGTATCCTCTCCAACAGGCAAAATTCCTTCTGCCTGATAGATAAAAATTTTGTAAACATTTTTTTTATATTTTTTTAAAAATTTCTTCAGTTCATTTTCAACAGTTTCTTTATCCACCTCATACTCAAGTTTTTCAACTTCTTTACCATCATTTACGGATCTTACCGCTCCATTAAAAATAAAAATAGCCCCCGCTTTTTTTTCTCTGAGAAAATTCTTGACCTCTTCAAGCGATGGTGAATTTTTATTAATTATTATCCGAACTTCCATCAACCGCCCCTGTAAATAGGGTGTAAAGATACAGTATCACCGTTTTTTATTTCCTTTTTTGAGAGAGAATTATTTATGGCAATATTGAATATTTCGTTTTCCGATAAACCAAAAGTTTTTTTAAGAAAAGGTATTAGCTCTTCTTTTTTAATTGAGGTCCTTTCAATTTCAAGAACTTCACTCCTCTTTCCGATTTTTTCTTTCAGCTCTCCGAAAAATTTTATTTTTATTAACATTTTTCCCTTTATATTATATATTATTTGTGATAAAGATAAAATATGAAGATAGAGATTTTATTATATTTGGTTGTGGGTTTTTTAATGGGGGGAACTCCTCTTTTTTTTATGGTCCAAAGGCTGTTAAAAGAAAACAAAAGTTTAAAAGAAAAAAACTCCGAACTTGAGAGAGAGCTTGAACAAGAGAGGGAAAAGAGAATAATCTTTCAGACCCAGAAGGAGGAAATTGAGAAAAGTTTCAAGGAACAATTAAGGACTTTGGAGAGAGCCGAAGAAAGATTAAAAGAGAGTTTTAAGGCTTTGTCCGGAGATATCCTGTCTGAAAGTCAGAAAAGTTTTTTAAATATGGCAAAGGTTGTGTTCGAAAAATCCATAGAGAAGACGGAAAGCACCTTAAAACTCAGCCAAACTAATATTGAGAATATAATAAAGCCACTTAAAGAAAAAGTGGAAACATATAGCACTTTTTTACAAGATCTTGAAAAAAAGAGGATAGAGGAATACGGAAGTCTTGAAAAATACCTTGAAGAGCTTTCAAAAGTAAATGAAAAATTGAGGAAAGAGACAGAAACCCTTTCAAAGGCGCTTTCATCTTCAAAGAGCAGGGGAAGATGGGGGGAATTTACTCTGAAAAATTTGGTTAAAATGGCAGGTATGTCAGAATATTGTGACTTTAATGAGCAAGTAACATCTTCAGGGGATAGCGGTAAGCTTGTCCCTGATATGATAATTAATCTTCCGGACAATAGAAAGATAGCCATTGACTCAAAAGTGCCATTTGATTCATATCTTAAAGCGATTGAAACAAAAGACGAAAAGGAAAGCGAAGAATATTTCAAACAACATCTGAAGGCATTAAAAGTTCACATAGACAAGCTCGGGAAAAAAGAATACCAGACGATAGAAGATCAGGAATTTGATTTTGTTATTCTTTTTCTCCCTCTGGAATCTCTTTTCAGTGAGGCTTTGAAAAGAGATTCTTCTTTAATCGAGTATGGAGTTCAAAGAAAGGTAATAATTGCAACTCCGACAACCCTTCTTGCTCTTTTAAGAACGGTTGCCTTTACATGGAAGCAACAAAAAATGATAGAAAATGTCAGTCAGATTATAAAAGAAGGGAAGGAGCTTTATTCAAGGTTGGTAAAATTCTCGGAACACTTTACCTCACTTTCCAAAAGTATTTACAATGTAAACAAAAGCTTTAATGATGCTGTCAGATCTTGGGATAGCAGAGTAATGCCCAAAGCTCAAAAATTCACTGAATTCGGATTGAGTGATACATCAAAAGAAATCAAAGAGATAAAAGAGATTGATACTCTTCCGCTTGAGCCAAAGAGGAGAGAGTAACATGATAAAAGGTTTGGGGATAGATATAATAGAGGTTGAAAGAATAAAGCAAAGTATTGAGAAGAACAAAAACTTTAAAAAGAGAATTTTCACCGAGGAAGAAATCTCATACTGTGAAAAATTTTCAGAGCCTTTCACTCATTTTGCCGCAAGATTTGCCGTAAAAGAAGCCTTTTTTAAAGCTACAGGACTAAAAATCCCATTTAACAAAATATCTGTTTTAAACAAAGAAGATGGAGCCCCTTATATAAAATTAAAAGATAAATTCAATGGAAATCTTATTGTTTCAATCACGCATATAAGAGAACTGGCAGTAGCAGTGGTTGTTTATGAGGAATAAAAAGTTTGTTTTTTTCATACTATTACTTTCATTTTTCAGATTATTTTCCTATGAAAGAATTGTAACTCTTGCCCCTGCGCTCGGAGAGATAGTGTGCTCATTGGGAGAAGGCAAAAAAATTGTGGGCATCTCCTCTTACACTGAAGAAAACACTTGCATTAAAAATGCTGTTAAAGTTGGGACTATCTTTTCATTAAATTATGAGATACTCTTATCTTTAAGGCCTGATCTGATTCTTACTTATAGGGAAGATGGAAAAACAGAAAAATTATTAAAAGAATTTAATGTTAAATTGGTAAAGTTCAAACACACAACAGTAAAAGATATTCTTGATTCAATTTTGAAAATTGGCTTACTCCTGGATAAAAAAGATAAGGCCGAAGAAATTGTAAGGGATATCCGAATTAAACTTACCAGCCTCAGCAATAAAACAAAAAAAAGAAAAAAAGTTCTGATTATAATCTCCCGCCAGAGACCTCTCTTTAAAAATATTTATATTTTAGGGGAAGGAGATTTTCTAAGTGAACTTTTATCTTTGGCAGGGGGGGATAATGTTTACAAAGGAAGGGTTCAATATCCGAAAGTTTCGGGAGAATTTATAATAAGGTCAAATCCTGAAATTATCATAGAGCTGATTCCCGACATAAATGAAAGAGGATTAAAGAAAGCTGAAATTTTAAATGAGTGGAAAAATTTTTACAAAGGAAAATTTTACAAAAGAGTGGTGGTAATGGATGAAAAGTATATGGTAATCCCGGGACCCAGGATTTATCTTATTGCGGAAGAATTTTACAGGATTCTTAATTCCGTTAATTAAATCCTTATGGCTCTTAGCATATTGGTAGCGCCTTTGATGGGGGTTACTCCACCAACCATGATTATTAAATCACCTCTTTTTATTATACCTTTGTCAAGAAGAATTGTCTCTCCTTCTGCTAAAAGAATATCTGTATTTGGTCTGTACTCAAGATAAAAGGGCATTACACCCCAGTAAAGAGCCATCCTGTTGATAACCTTTTCTTCTGGAGAAAAAGCTACTATCGGAACAGAAGGCTTGTGCTTTGATAGCATTAAGGCAGTGGAACCTGACCAGCTAAATACAACTATTAATTTTGCCTTTAATTTTTCCGCTATGTCAACGGCAGCTTTTACTATTGCATCACCGACAACTTTTGATGGTTTTACTTCAAGCTCTATTTCAGGATTAAAATAAGGAGATGTTTCTGTTATACAGGCAATGTTTTTAATAATTTTAACCGCTTTTACAGGGTACTTACCAACAGCTGTTTCACCTGAAAGCATAACTGCATCTGTCATATCAAGTATCGCATTTGAAACATCAGTGGCTTCCGCTCTCGTAGGACGTGGTTTTTCGATCATTGATTCAAGCATCTGGGTTGCAGTTATTACTATTTTTCCTTTTTTTGAAGCTCTTTTTATAATTTCTTTTTGAAGAATAGGTACCATCTCTTCTTTCATCTCAACACCAAGATCCCCTCTTGCCACCATAACTCCATCAGCCTCATCTATGATCTCCTCAAGGTTTTTTATTGCATCAGGTTTTTCTATCTTTGCTATTATGGGAATCTCAGCTTTCTTTGTCTTTAATATTCTTTTCAAATCCTTAATATCCTGTGCCTTTTGCACAAAAGAGAGAGCTATATAATCCACTTCATTTTCAACACCAAATTCAACATCTCTTTTATCCTTTTCTGTTAAGGCGGGAATATTCAATTTTGTATTCGGAAGATTTATCCCTTTATTGGACTTCAAAACTCCACCTACAACCACCTTAGTAATAATCTCTTCTTTTTTTACCTCTGTTACCTTAAGCTCGAGATTTCCATCATCCATAAGAATTGTCTCGCCTTTTTTAACAAACCTGGGAAGAAGTTTGTAATCAGAAGGGATGATACCATTTTCGCCCTCAATATCCTTGGTAGTAATCACCAATTTTTCACCTTTTCTTAGTAATATACTACCTCCCTTTATTTTACCAACTCTTAATTTAGGGCCTCTTAAATCCTGTAGAATTGCCACAGGTTTTTCCAGTTCTATGGAAAGTTTTCTGATATTCTGGATAATCTTTTTGTATTCCTCATAGTTTCCATGGGAAAAGTTAATCCTGGCTACATCCAATCCCTCTTTAATCAAAGATTTTAAAACCTTCGGACTTGAAGAAGCAGGCCCTATTGTGCAAACCAATTTTGTTTTAGCTTTCCTGCTAATATTCATAACCCCTCCTTTTTTTTTATGACAATAATATTTTATGTTTTTTTGCAAGCATTTGAAGATTCATCTTTGCTACCGGTGTAATAGATGAGTATTTATCAAAAAATTTTTTCATGGCTTCAGGTTCGGAGGTTTTAAAGATGATATTTCCTTCAATGTCCATTTCAATCCCACTTTCTTTTAACATATTCTCCATTATTTCAGGACCATAGATCCCCATTCCCCTTTCAATAACTTCTTTTAAGAATTCTATTTTCTTATCCATTGTATTTCCTCCTAAAGCCACTGGGCAACATCCAGGTTTTTTGCAGCTTCAAGATATTTATCTATATCTTTGTCAATTATTGAGCCGTGTTGAGGCAAAATTCTCTTGATTTCAAACTTTGAGATTTTCTCAAGTGCTTTAAGAAGAGCTTTTTTGGATCCTATGTAAGGTTCGGTAAATGCTTTAAATGCCTCCAGATAATATTCATTCGCATAGAGAGACCAATTTATGCTGAAAGCACCGAAGATATCACTTGAAAATAATGATTTTGTTTTGTGGTCATATGTTACATGGGAACCTGCAAAGTGCACGTAAGGTGTTGTTATGAAGGTAAGTTTTCTACCGCTTTTAAAGATAAATTCATCGCCATCCTCTATTGGAATTACTTCACTGTTTACCCCATAATATCTAAGAAAGAGAGCTGATCTTGATTGCGCATAGATTTTTACATCCGGATCAACTATAACCTCAAACAGAGGTAAGGCTGCGCATAAATCAGGGTCCTGATGCTGAACCATCATGTATTTTATCTTCTCAAAATCACCTTTAAGAACCTTTGCCACTTTATTGTGAACAATTCTATAATGCTCCGGAGCCCTTGAACCGGGATCTATTAGCATTGCCTCATCACCATCAACAATAAGATATGGATTGTTTGAAAAGCCGACTTTTCTATCTGCAAACCCTACCCAGTATATATCTTCCGTTCCTCTGATAAGATGAGGCTCATGCTCATTGTAAGTTGTCATTTTCCCTCCTCAAACTATTATTTCATTAAAATCGGCAATTTTTTCAAAGAGAGCGGAAATTTTTTGAAGCATTGCAATTCTGTTTGTCCTTAGCTCATCATCTTCTACCATTACCATTACATTATCAAAGTAAGAGTCTATAAATGGTCTCAGTGTCATAAGAATTTCCTGAGCCTTTAAGAAATTCCTTTTTTCCACTTCTTTTAAAACCTCTTCTTCCACAGCTTTGAATAAATCAAAAAGCTCCTTTTCCTCTTTTTCAATTAATTTTTCTTCGGTGAAGAATAGGAGGTCTCTGTCTTTAACAATATTTTTCACCCTTTTGTAGGAAATAATAAGTTTTCTGAAATTTTCATTTGGCTTTGTCTTTTGTACAGAGAGAGCCCTTTGAAAATCCACAAGAATATTTGAAAAACCTGTCTTTAAAACAGCATTAAGTACATCATAATCTATTTGTCTGTATTCTGTGCAATAGTATCTGAACCTCTGCTCCATAAAATCAAAAAATGATGAGACAACATCTTCCTTTGCAATCTTTATATCTCCGTATAAATCAAGAGCTTTTTCAAATAGAGAAAGAAGCTCCACATCAATATTTCCTTCAACAATTAATTTTACAATTGTATTGCCAATTCTTCTTAACCCGAAAGGATCTTTATCTCCGGATACCTCCATACCCGCGATAAAAGCACCCGCAAGAGAATCCATTCTGTCAGCAAGGGATAAAATTCTTCCGCTTAAAGTTTCAGGCGTATCATCCTTTATATTTTGAGGTTTATAGTGCTCATACACAGCCTTCCACACATCCTCTTTTTCTCCTCTCTCCTTTAAATATAATCCTCCCATTATTCCCTGAAGGACAGGAAATTCTTTTACCATTTCTGTTAATTGATCCACTTTTGAGTATTTTGCTGCTTTTTTCACACTTTCTCTAAACTCTTCCTCTTTATCATTTGACAAAAATTCACAAAGGGATTCTACCCGCAAGGTCTTGTCATAGTATGTGCCAAGTTTTGCTTCAAAGCTGTAGTCCTTTAATTCTTCAACTAATGTGTCAAGATCAAGCTTAAGATCATTTTCCCAGAAAAACTTGGCATCCTCCAATGTGGCTCTCACGACCCTTTCAAAACCATTAATAATAGAAGGAAGAGCTTCTTCTGAAGCATCAGCTACACCAACAAAATTTCCTGTTAAATTATTATCTTTTTTTGTGAGAAAAAGTCTTTTTTCCTGTTTGAGAAAGATTTCGATGATTTCAAAAGGGATGGATAAATATTCATCAGGAAAAGTTCCGGAAAATACTATCGGATATTCCACCATATCAACCAACTCATCAAGAAGTTCTCTGTTCTCAACTATTTCCACTTCAAATTTATCTTTTATATCCTTAAAACCCTCTTTTACCTTTTCAACTCTTTCTTCTCTTTTCAATATTACGAAATTCGCTTTCAGGGCCTCTTCATACTTTGATGGTTTTGAGATAATTATTTCTTCATCCTCTGCTAAAATCCTATGCCCTCTTGTTCTATTTGTTGCTTCAACACCTGCAAACTCAAAGTTTACAATTTTTTTATCAAAAAGAGATAAGAAGCTTCTTATAGGCCTTGAAAATAAAACACCGCTCTCATTCCATTTCATATTTTTAGGAAAGGATAAGGAACTTATGATTTCCGGAACCAAATTTACCAGAATCTCTTCGGTTTTTATGCCTTTTTTTATTTCTTTAATTGCGACATATTCTCCTTTTTCAGTTTCCACTATTTCCAAATCCTCAACACTTTTACCTTTTGATTTTGCAAACCCCATAGCTGCTTTTGTAGGGTTTCCCTCTTCATCAAAAGCTATCTTTTTTGCGGGACCTAAAATAAGTTCTTCCTCTTCTTTCTGAGTTTCCGAAATATTTTCAACAAAGACAACCAATCTTCGCTTTGTACCCTCTGTTTTTATGTTATCAAACTCAATCCTATTTTCTTTAAGCTTTTTTTCAAAAATATCCTTCAACTGTTTTAATCCTGTTCTCAAGTGTGAGGGGGGTAAATCTTCAACAAGTATTTCCAACAAATAATCACTCATTTGAAATATCCTCCAGATAAAGTTGGACAATCTCTTTTACATAATTTCTAATGGTAAGAATAATCTTTTGTCTCTGAGTTATAGAAATAGCTCTTCTTGCATCCAATAAATTAAAAATATGGGAAAGTTTAAGAGCATAATCGTATGCCGGAAGGTAAAGACCTTTTTCAATAAGGTTTTTAATCTCTTTTTCATAAAGTTCGAAAGTCGTTTGTAAAGTATTTATATTTGCTTCCTTAAAGTTAAATTCGGAGAACTGAACTTCTTCTTTGAAGCGTAAATCTTTATATGTTATTCCTCCGCCCCACTCAAGTTCATAAATATTATCCTTACCGGCAAGAAAGAGACCCAACCTTTCTATTCCATAGGTTATTTCAAGGGATACCGGATAAAGATCGACGCTCCCTGCCTGTTGAAAATAGGTAAATTGGGTAACTTCAAGTCCATTTAACATTACCTGCCAACCAACTCCCCATGCTCCGAGAGTAGGAGATTCCCAGTTATCCTCTTCAAAAGAAAGGAAATTCTTTTTTAGGTCTATTCCAAGAGCTTTCAAACTATCTATGTATAGTTGTTGACTATTTTCAGGAGCCGGTTTTAAGATTACCTGATACTGGAAATGCTTTTGAACCCTGTTCGGGTTCTCTCCGTATCTTCCGTCCGTGGGTCTTCGAGAGGGTTGCATATAAGCTACCCTGTAAGGTTTCGGACCAAGAACCCTGAAAATTGTATCAGGGCTCATCGTTCCCGCTCCGACTTCCATATCATATGTTGGTGCTATATAGCATCCTCTGCTTTTCCAGTAGTCGGATAAAGTTAAAAATATTTCCTGAATATTCATTCCTCTTCCTCTTTATATTTTAATTTTGGTTTTTTCGCTGCTAAAACTTCATTTAATCTCCTCACCGGTGTAAAATGGGGAGCTTCCTTTAAAAGTTCGGGATTATTTTCCGCCTCTTTGTGGATTTTTTTCATTGTTTCAATAAAAGTATCCAGAGTCTTTTTACTCTCAGTTTCAGTAGGCTCAATCATAAGAGCACCGTGTACTATCAGAGGGAAATAAACTGTGGGTGGATGAATTCCATAATCGAGAAGTCTTTTTGCAATGTCCACTGTTTTAACTCCATACTTTTTAAAGCTGTCCTCAGAGAAAACAACTTCATGAAGAGTTCGTGTTTTATAAGGAAGTTCATAGGTATCTTTTAAATTTTCTCTGATATAATTTGCATTTAAGACAGCAAATTCAGTGGCTTTTTTTAATCCTTCGGCTCCCATTTCCAGAAGATATGTTAAAGCCTTTATCAGTACACCAAAATTTCCGTAAAAGCTTCTGATTTTTCCTATGGAGTTGGGTCTGTTAAAATCTGGTACATACTTTCCATCTATTTCTTTTATTACAGGAACAGGTAAAACCTCTTCGAATTCTTTTGCAACTCCAACCGGTCCTGCTCCGGGACCTCCCCCTCCGTGGGGTGTTGAAAATGTTTTATGAAGGTTGAGATGCAAAACATCAACTCCCAATTCAGCAGGCTTTACATATCCCATGAGAGCATTAAAATTAGCGCCATCCATATAAAGATAAGAGCCATTTTCATGTAAAGCTTCTGCTATTTCTTTAATCTCTCTCTCATAAACCCCGAGAGTATTCGGGTTTGTCATCATTAAAGCTGCTACATCTTCATTTAAATATTCTTTAACAGTCTCAACTTTTAAGTATCCCTCTTCACCTGAAGGTATTTCCTTTACATCATATCCTGCAAAGTGTGAACTTGCGGGATTTGTTCCATGGGCAGAATCAGGAATAAGAACTATTTTTCTCGGATTTCCTCTTAACTCTAACTTTTTTCTAATCATAAGCATTCCTGCAAGTTCTCCGTGGGCACCTGCTGAAGGATAAAGAGTAAAGAAAGGAAAGCCTGTAAGCTCTGATAGTATGTTTTCAAGTGTCCTTATTAATTTTAAATTTCCCTGAACAAGCTCATAGGGAGAGTAAGGATGGGAAAGCAAAAATCCTTCCATGCCCGCTGTTTTTTCGTTTATTTTTGGATTATACTTCATTGTGCAGGAACCAAGAGGATAAAAACCTTCGTCAACAGAATAATTGTAGTGTGCAAGAGCTGTATAATGTCTGACTATCTCAACTTCTGAAACTTCGGGAAGTCCTTTAAGCTCTTCTCTTAAAAGTTCTTCTGGAATGTAGTTTTTTTCTTCTATATCAAGCTCCGGTATTGAAAATCCGCTCTTTCCCTCTTCACTTAACTCAAAAATCAAAGGCTCTCTATCTTTAATCATTTGATTTCCTCCAATGCTTTTACGAGTTCATCTATTTCAGTTTTTTTGTTAACTTCTGTAAAAGTCAAAAGAAGGCCCTTTTCATCCTCTGGATAAAACCACTTTAAGGGAATTCCGGCAACAATTTTTTTGTCAAGAAGTTTTCTATAAGCCTCTTCCGCATTTTCCGTTTCTATGACAAATTCATTAAAGGTAGGACCATCAAATCTAATCTTTATACCAATCTCCTTTATTCTTTCCTTTGCATAATTTGCTTTAATCAGATTTTGCTTTGCAAGCTCTCTTAACCCTTTTTTTCCATAAACAGATAAAAATATAGCTGCTCTTATAACGCACCATGCCTGATTGGAACAAATATTCGATGTTGCTCTTTCTCTTCTGATGTGTTGTTCTCTTGTGGAAAGAGTGAGTACAAAACCTCTTTTTCCTTCGGCATCCACAGTCTCACCGACTATCCTCCCCGGCATTTCCCATAGAAACTTTTTGTTTGAAGTTGTTATAAACCCTAATGTGGGACCTCCGAAGTATGGATAAAGTCCGAATGACTGGGCTTCTCCAACAGCAACATCCGATCCGAATTCAGAAGGTGGCTTTAAAATACCCAGAGAGAGAGCTTCTGCTATTACTGATATAAGAAGAGTTTTGCTCTCTCCAATCTTATCTTTAATCCATTTATAATCTTCTATTATTCCGAAAAAATTAGGAGATTGGATTAATACACCACCTATCTCCTCATTAAATTTCTTATCAAAGTCCTCTTTGGAGATTTTTCCGCTTTCATCATAATCTATGAAATCAAACTCAATATTTAAGTTTTTAATATAAGTTTTTATTGTTGAAATGTATTCAGGGTGAAGGGATCTTGCGATTAAAAATTTATTTTTTCTTGTAATTCTCCAGGCGAGCAAAAGACCTTCTGCTGCTGCTGTTGCTCCATCATAAAGAGAAGCATTTGAAAATTCCATCCCTGTTAAATCGGAAATCATTGTTTGGTATTCAAATGTTGCCTGAAGAGTACCCTGAGAAACTTCCGGTTGGTATGGAGTATAAGGTGTTACAAATTCCCCTTTCATACTTAAGTAATTTACAACCTCCGGTATATGGTGAAAGTAGGAGCCTCCTCCAAGAAAGAGTTTGTATTCTTTTACTTTATTCTCTGATTCTAAATTTTTGAAGAACTCAATTATCTCAGGCTCTGAAAGAGGTTTTCCATAGCCAACTTTGTCTTTTGTGAGGTTTGAACGGGGAATTGAAGAAAACAGCTCTTCTATGCTTTTAACCCCAACAGATTCCAGCATAGCTTTTATGCTATTTTCACTATTTGGGAAGTATCTCATTTTATCCTTCTATGAACTTATTGTAAGCATCCTCATCCATAAGTTCCTTTATTTCATCGGGAGAACTTATTTTAACTTTAAATATCCAACCATCTCCATAAGGATCATTATTAATAAGTTCTGGCTCATCATCAAGCTTTGAATTTACTTCAATAATTTCTCCAGAAACAGGAGCATACACTTTTGCGGATTCCTTCGGAGATTCAACATAACATACCTCTTCTCCTTTTTTTATCTGCTTCCCAACTTCAGGAAGGATAACCTTTATAACTTCCCCAAGTTCCTCTTGAGCAAAATTTGAAATTCCACAATATGCAGTATCTCCTTCTACTTTTACATACTCATGTTGTTTTGTAAAATAAAGATTGGACATTTTATTCCTCCTTAATTTTATTACTCAATAAATTATCACTATTGAGATTTTCTGTCAATTGAAAGCTATTTATTTACATTATAGCTCTGCCCAATTAACTTTAAAAAAGACTTAAAATTTTAATATGTTTTTTATCTCTTTTTCTTCTTCTTTTTTGATTTTTTAGTGCTCTTTCTTTTTGAAGATTTTCCTGTTACCTGGGTAGCTTTGCCCTCACTCTGAGAAGGAGCAGTCTCTTCTTTAACCTTTTTTACTTCTGTTTTCTTTCTTTCCTCTATTCTCTTCAGGTTTGCAATTTTTTTCTCTTTAGCCTTTTTCTCTTTTCTCTTTTCCCAAATTCCAATGTAGGCACAGGATTGATAGATGGATGAATATGTACCGGATATAATACCGACAAGCATGGTAAAAGCAAAATCTCTTATAACCTCTCCTCCGAAAATGTATAAAGCGAGGACTGTAAGCAAAGTGGTTCCCGAGGTTATAATAGTTCTTGAAAGAGTCTCATTTATACTAACATCAAGAATTTCTTCTATCCCCAATTTTTTAACATACTTTTTAAGATTATCTCTAACTCTATCATAAATAACAATAGTATCATTCAAAGAGTATCCCACAATTGTTAGAATACCGGCGACCACTGTAAGAGATATTTCCTTATTGAAAAAAGAGATAAAGCTTAGGGTAACTAAAACATCGTGTGCAAGGGTCAAAACAGCCGAGACACCGAAGAGGAATTTGAACCTGAAAGCAATATAGACAAGCATTCCTATTAAAGCCCAGATTGTGGCCTGTGTTGCCTTATATCTGAGATCTTTTCCCACCTGAGGACCAACAATTTCAACCCTTAAAAGAGCTATATTACCTAAAAAGCTCTTTTCTTTTAGTTTTTCAAAAACATCTTTAGGTAATAGATCTTTGATTTCATCAAAGCTTTTAATAATTCCGAGATGTTTTTTCTTGTAATTCGCAATCTTTGTTGCATACTCTTCAGCCTTTGCCTCATCACCCGTGATTTGAAGCAGGAGATTCTTTATAAATGATTTTTCGGAAATATTGAGATCTAATTTTCCCTCTTTAAGAAGCTGTTTTTCTTCCTCTGTCCTGAGTGCTTCAACTATCTTATTTGCAACCTCTTCAGGTTTTTCCATATTCTCTTCTTCAATGTTTTTACTACTTACTTTTTGAGCTTTTATTATAAATTCATGGCCTTCTCCTAATTTTTGAATAATACTTTTTCCCAGGTCAACATTTTTAAGACTTTTTCTTACTTTGTCTATGGAAACATCATCTTTGAAATTTATTTGAACTAATGTTCCGCCGGCAAAATCAATACTCAGGTTAAATCCTTTTTTTACATATACGGAAATTCCACCGGCAATTATTATTGTTAAAGAGAGCAGGAAAGCTATATATTTAACCTTCATAAATTTGAAATTTGGATTCTTAAAAAATTCCATCTCAGTCCTCCTATATACTTAAAGTCTCAACTCTTTTCTTCAAAGCAAAAATAAGATCAAAAATAGCTCTGGAAACATAAACAGCTGTGAACATCGAAGCTAAAATACCAATAATAAGAGTTATAGCAAATCCCTTTATTGGTCCTGTTCCGAATTGGAAGAGAAAGACCGCTGCTATAACCGTTGTTATATTTGCATCAAAGATAGTAATAAACGCTTTCTTAAAGCCTTCGTCAACAGCAGCTTTGGGAGTTTTGCCAAGTCTCAGGTCTTCTCTTATCCTTTCGAAAATAAGAACATTAGCATCAACTGACATACCGATTGTTAAAATAATACCAGCGATACCCGGTAATGTTAAAGTTGCTCTGAAGTAAGCAAGAGCCCCCATAATTATGACTATATTTAAAAGAAGAGCTATAACTGCATTTACCCCGGATAATTTATAATAAAAAATCATAAAAAAGACAACCAAAAGAAGGCCGATAAGCATCGCCTTAAGACCTTTTTTGATAGAGTCAGCTCCTAAAGAAGGACCAATAGTTCTTTCTTCGAGATACCTGATTGATGCAGGTAAAGAACCGGATCTCAATTTTAATGCCAAATCATTTGCGGATTCATAAGTAAAGTGCCCTTCTATTATTCCACTATCATAAATTACATCATTAATCACAGGAGCAGATTGAACAATACCATCCAATATAATTGCAAGTCTTTCCCCTTTATGCTCTCTTGTGACTTTTTCAAACTTTTTTGCGCCTTCTCTCTTTAATCTGAAACTGACAGCCGGAGCTCCGTACTTATCCTGTCCGACTCTTGCATCCCTTAAATCCATTCCAGTAACAGCTGCTACTTTCTTAACCAGATAGTACTCCCTGCTTCCATCCTTTGATATTCCGGGAACAACTTCCATATCATCTGGAACTTTTCCATTGTATTTTTCCAATAATTTTTCCTTTGAAGCATAAGGACCATCCACAACTATTTTTAGCTCTAAAACAGCAGTACTTTTTATCAAATTCTTAACTCTTGCAGGATCCTCAACTCCGGGAAGTTCAACCAAAATTCTCTCACTCTGACCCGTAAGACCCTCTCTTTGAATTACAGGCTCTGCAACACCAAACTGGTCAACTCTGTTTCTTATGGTTTCCTTTGCCTGCTCAACTGCCTGATCCCTTATTTTAACCTCAGCATTTGGTTTTAAAGTTAAAATTATCTTCCCAGCAGACACATTATAATTCCAATTTTGAAATCCACCCTCTTTCAGAATGGCAAGAATTTGATCTTCCGCCATAGAGTCATAGCCTTCTATTGAAATCTCTTTGACTCCTATTCTCTTTATTTTCTCAACCTTTATATTTTTTTCTTTGAAATCCGATCTCAGCTGAAGGATTGCCTGGTCTGTTACTGCCCTTACCGCATCATCTGTTTGAACCTTAAGAACAAGGTGAATTCCTCCTTTTAGGTCCAATCCCAACTTGATCTTTTCCTTCGGAGGAACTGCCATTATAACAAAAACAGCAATTACTACGATTATTATCGCGAATTTTGTATAAACGCTTTTCATTCTACCCTCCCAGTTAATTTTCGGTTTTCACATTGGTATCTGTTAAAACAGTCGCTATTGCATTTTTTGAAATCTCAATCTTTACATTATTTGCTATTTTTAATTCAAAAGTTCTCTCTTTTACTCCCATAATAGTACCGATAATTCCACCTGATGTCATTACTTTTGCACCCGGTTTTAAGCTATTAATCATCTCAATATGTTTTTTTTGCTTCTTTTTTGCCGGTAAAATCAAAAGCAAATAAAAAATGATGAAAATAACTACCAAAGGCAAAAGAGATACCAGCATATTTGGTTGCTGGGGCTGTTGCTGATTTAAAAAATTTAACATTCCTAACATCTTAACTCTCCTTGTAATTTTTAAAAAAATTTTCCTTAAATGTATTAAATTCGTAAAGTTCTATAGAGTGCCTCATTTTTCTCATTATGTCAAGATAGAAGAATAAATTGTGTGTTGTGGCAAGTATGCTATAATTAATTTCTTTGGCAATATAGAGATGTCTTAAATAGGCTTTTGAAAAATTTCTGCATGTGTAGCACTCACAATCTTCATCTAAAGGGGAAAAATCATTGGAATAAGCAGAATTTTTAATAACCACTTTACCTTTATGAGTGTAAAGCCAACCGGTTCTTGCATTCCTTGTGGGCAAAACACAATCAAACATATCAACCCCAAGCTCAACAGCTCTTATTATATCTTCCGGTTTCCCAACTCCCATAAGATAAACAGGCATTCCTCTGGGAACAATTTCTCTTGTGAGTTTTATAATTTTAAACATCTCCTCTTTGCTCTCTCCCACTGAAAGCCCACCTATTGCTATTGCTTCAAACCCCATTTCAAGTAATTTTTCCGTTGATTTTTTTCTCAAATCTTCAAAAATACCTCCTTGAGTTATTCCGAATAAAATACCCTGAGGTTTTGTCTTTTTATAATATTCAAAGGCTCTTTTTTCCCAGTCAAGTGTTATCTCAAGAGCATACTTTACCTTTTCATAGGGAGAGGGATATTCCACAAGGTAATCAAGGGGCATCATTATATCTACCCCAATTTCAGACTGCCATTTTATAACATCTTCCGGAGTAAAAATAATCTCTTTTCCATCAAGGTGGGATTTGAACTTCACTCCATTATCCGAAATTTTCGAAAGAGATGAAAGGGATAATATCTGAAAACCTCCGCTGTCAGTTAAAATAGGTTTGTCCCATCCTATGAATTTATGAATTCCTCCCGCTTTTTTTATAATTTCAATACCCGGTCTTAAAAATATGTGGTATAAATTGTTTAAAATTATTTGAGCTCCGATTTCCTTAAGCTCTTTATGGACCATACCTTTTACTGCCCCCTGTGTACCAACTGGCATAAAAACAGGTGTGTTTATCTCTCCGTGAGCTGTTTTCAAAATCCCCCTTCTTGGGAAATTTTCCTTCTCTTCATTTATAATTTTAAAAAAATTGCTCATCTTTTTTCCGCTATTATAAAAGTAGCATAACCTGTTTTGAAAAAAAGGAGTTTATCAATTAGTGTTATGGCTCTTAAAAAAGGGTAAATTATTCTGTAAATATTATAAACTTTTTTATTCCCTTTAAGCTCCTGCTCACTTTCCGGTGATATTGAGCCTGTCCTCAGTTGAGATTTTTTCTTTCTTTTTATAATTTTCACGAATAATATATTAAGTGTCATTTCAACGAGTTCAGTGAAGAATTTTGAGTATGTGGTTGCTTTTATAATCTCAAAGTCTCTTTCTTTTAGCATCTCTTTAAGCATTTTAAGAGAATATCCCTCTCTTTTGTGCCCATATATCTCGGGTTTCATCCCGAATAGTAGTTTAATCTTATTAAGAATAAAGAATTTTCCCGAAATAGGAGTGGAAATTACAATTTTTCCATTATTTTTAAGAATTTCTTTTATCTCATCCAGAAGCAAACCATCATTATCAAGATGCTCAAGAATATCGAGAGCAAACACGATATCCGCGGATTTTTTCTTAAAAGGAAGATTTTCTCCTATTTGAACAATGTTTTTTTCAAGTATGGATAAAGCAGTTTTAAGAGTTTTCATCTCAGTATCAGAGTGAATCCACTTGCCTCCAAGTTCTCTGATAAAATAGGATACAACTCCCTGCCGGCAACCTATATCAAGAACGATTTGGTTATCACCTATATTACCTATAGATTTTTTTATTAGATTTACCTTTTCCTTTTTCATATAGGAAAATTTGAAAAGCTCTATCTGCCACGGTATTTTTTTATTATTTTGCATAGGGAATTTTAATTTTTTTTTTGTAAAAATGCAAATATAATATTTCAGAGATAAAGGAATGTTTTTCTTTTTGTTGAAAATAAAGATAATGAATGATATTATAATTAACTTTCTATTGTGAAGGAGTCAAAATGAAAAGCAAAGAAAGACATGAAATTAAAGAAAATGAACTTGCTGAAATTTTTAAAAAAGTAATCTATTTTTTTGAAGATTACAAAAGAGAAGCGATTTATGCGGGAATAGTAATACTGGGCATTCTTCTGATTTACATTGGCGCCTGGGCATACAATTCATACAAGGTAAGCGTTCAAAATAAAAGCTTTAATGAAGAAATTAATCTTTTAAAGGAAGGCTCAAAAAATAAAGATAAGATACTGAAACTTGCGAAAAAAGGAGGAGTTGCAACCTTTGGAATTTTTGCTCTTGCGGAGGAGCATCTTAAAAAGGGAGAATACAAAGAGGCACTGGCATTAATAAAAGAGGTGAAAAAAAGTTCGGGGATGATAAATTACCTGAAAGCAGAGGCAATTAAAATTCAGGTAAATTATGCTAAAAAGGAATATGATAAAATAATAAATCTTTACAGGGGAAAACTCAAAACTTTATTAAAGGAAAACAAAGAATTTCCAGCTGATCTTATACTTTTTTATGTGGCAAACTCTTATGAATCAAAGGGAGATACTGACTCGGCAAGAAAAATATTCGAGGAAATAAGGACAAACTTCCCTTACTCAAGCTATGGAATCTCAGCGGCAAAAAAGCTGATAAGCCTTAGATAAGAGCTCTATTCAAGCTCAAATTTAATTTCAACAGGGCCCTTTTCTATACCTTTCAAAGTTTTAAGATAGGCAGAGACTATATTTTTAAGCGCATCCGCTGTGAATTTGTTTAAAACAAGCTCTTCATTATTAATGGTGACACTTATTGGCTCTTTATCTTTAATATACGAACACCTGTAAATATCAACCTTGTTTTTTATAAGTTTTAATCCGAATTCATAACATGTTCTCTCATTACACTTTCCGCAATTTATATTAGGGAGCAAAAAGCCGTCTTCCAAAATTATGTTTACCATTTCATCCAGATCTTCCAATGTCCATATTTTATGCTTTTCGCTTTTTATATTATTTAATGAAAAATACCCGAACTCAAGACCATCCGATACTTTTTCTATGTCATCCTCTTCTTTTATACATATTATTTTTGGAAGATTTTTAACACTTTTAAAGCCTTCTACAATTAGAATATCTGTATCAAGTGTTCTTACAATATCATTATAAGAATCCTTTTCTTTTGAAAAAGTAGTTTGAGAATCTTCAAAAAGGCCAATGACTTTATCAGCTTTTTCAAAAAGAGTGTTTGTATCAACGCCTTCTTCAAGCTTTGCTTTGCTTGAACTGTGCTTGATAATTGTAACTCTTTTTCCTGTTTTATCTTTGATTTTTTCGGTAAGCTTTTTTATCAAAAATGTTTTTCCACTGTTTTTAAATCCTACTACTCCGACACCTCTTATCCTTCTCATATCAAACCTCCTTAAAGGGGAGTAATTATAATACAAAAGTAATAAATTTTAAATATTAAAAAGAAAAAGCCCTCTCTCAAACATTTGAGAGAGGGCTTTTATTTGATTATCTTTTTTTACCTTACAATTTCAAGTTCTTTTAAAACATTTGTGGCATGATCAACTTTGTCTGCTATAAAAAGTATGTACCTTGAATCAACAGATATTGTTCTTGTAATTGATGGCATAAAATTAAAATCAGCTGCAATGCTTTCAAAATTGCCGTCAAACAATAATCCCATAAGCTCTCCATACTTATTGATAAGCGGACTTCCGGAATTTCCTCCTGTGCTATCATTTGTGGTAAGAAAATCCACCGGAACCATTTTGAGCTCAGGGTCAATATAATTTCCAAAATCCTTTGTTTTGCAAATCTCCTTTAATTTTTTTGGAACATTAAAAGGCCATTTGCCCTGATCCTTTTCCATCACTCCCTTTAAGGTTGTCTGAGGGAGATAAAATACTGCATCTTTCGGAGAATATCCTTTTACTACTCCGATATTCAATCTCAATGTTCTGTTTGCATCAGGATAAATTAAGCCTTTTTTATATTTTAGCAAAAGCTCCATATACTTTCTTCTTACCAGAAGCATTTTCCCGGCAAGAGTTTCCGATTTGTCCTTTATTGCATCAAGTTCAACCTGAAGCTTTGAGGCTAAGTTTATGAATGAATCATTGAGTTTTAAAAGACTCTTTCTTGAAAGATTAAAAGCTCTCATCCTGTAGCCAAGATCCTGAAGTTTTGTGTTTTTGTAAAGATTGTCTATAAACTCATCTATTCCCTTATCGCTTTTATCTTTTATAAGAGAATCAATAACTTTACTTCTCATTCCTTCTGGAGCATTGAGAAGTTCCTTGAGGAAAAATTTCATTACCTTTTTATCAGAAGGAATATAGAGGCTCATCTGCCCTAATTTTAATCCTAATTTGAGGTTTGGGATATCTCTTTTCATATAACCGGGCTCTCTTTCAATATCCTTTTTCCTCTTCTCTATACTCCATTTGTTTATTGTCAATGCAAAGCTTAAAAGTCTTGAAGATCTTGAAAAAAGACTTAAAAATCTGCTCTTTTTACTGAGATTCTGGCTCTCTTTTATGAGAGAGTACATTTCTTCCAAAACATCACCATACTCTTTCTTAAGTTCCGGATTTGAGTTTACATATTCCATAAGTTTTTTCTCTTCTTTTTTCTTTTTCTCAACAAGATTCATCTTTTTAAGACCCTGAAGCATTCCCTGATAATTCTTGTAAGCATTGCTCAATCCCTTAATCATACCTGCATTTTTAATTGCTGCCTTTTTATCTTTTTTGGCATCACTTTCAAGGATATCTATCCACTTTTTCAATATTCTTATACCTTCGGGATAATAGAAATTTACATAATATTTAACTTCCTCTGATGTTAAATATCTTTCGGTTCTTCCCGGATACCCTAAAACCATTGCAAAATCACCGGGATCAATATCTCTTGCGGAGAATTTAAGATAAATTTCAGGTTTATAGGGAATATTTTTCTTTGAATAATCCGCAGGCCTTCCGTTTGGTGCAACATAAGCTCTTAAAAATGAAAAATCACCCGTATGTCTTGGCCACATCCAGTTGTCAATCTCTCCACCGTATTCTCCGATATTTCTTGATGGAATATAAACTATTCTGATATCCCTTATAACAAGATATTTTGAAAGATAATATTTAAGACCTCCGTAAAAGCTGTTTACCCTGCATTTATAATCACCGCTTTTCCCTTCCTCTTTTTTAATGATTTTTTTGATATTTTTCTCAATAATTTTATATCTTTTTTTAGGTGGAATTTTCTTGCTCACACCTTTTAAAACCCTTGAAGTGACATCCTTAACCTCTTTCAGTATATATGCTTTGTAGCCGGGAGCGGGAATTTCATCCTTTAAAGTTTTTGCAAGAAAACCATTTTCAATAAGATTTGCCTTTAAGGAACTCTGTCTTTGTGCTGCCATGAATGCAACATGGTGATTGGTTAAGATAAGACCTTTTGGGGATACAAAGGAGCCTGTTCCTCCGTCAATAATAATGGCAGCCTGACTGAGAGAAGGCTTTCTCATACTGAAGATATCCTCTTCAGAAAGAGTAAAACCTAAGTTTTTCATCCTTTGAAAAACCTGTTGCGGAATTTTAAAGGGTAAATACATTCCCTCATCGGAAAAACCAAGTCCGCTTGCTAAAAAAAGCAAAATAATAAAAAGAGAGATAAAACCTTTTTTCTTCATTATAACCTCCTTACTTAATTATAATAATACGAAAAAGAGGGACTAAAGTTCTTATCATCGCCTGTAAAAGCCAAAATCTTTGATTTTCAAAGAAGAGGAAAAATTGCTGAATGAATTTAAACCATTGATAGAGATAAACAAAGCATTAGCCTGTTTAAACTTCTCTTTTACCCTTTTACAATAAATCCTGTAAAATTTTGTGAAAGGTATAAGCACTCTGTTTTCTTTTTCAGGATAAAGCTTGAACGATGAGTAAAAATTCCCATTCTCATTTCTCAGCTCAATCCAATATCTCATATATTTATCGCTATTCGCAATAATGTAAAACCCGTCAAAATCACTCGTTTTTATCTGTTTTCTCAGAGCGATGGAGCACCAGACATCGGGATGTGCCTTTGTCTTTTTTGAAAGATAATATTTGAATAAGAAAAAATCATCTTTCTTTTTGAAGAGAGCTTTTGAATTTTGATTCTTTTCAATATGAAAATTTTCAAGGGAAAGAGGAAATTTTCTTATATTTTCAAAATCATTTTTTTTGATTGCAGGTTTTTTAAATGAATAATTTACAAAAATCGGGTTTGAAATAATCCATGGTACATTATCTTTCAGAAGGGGATGATTTTTCAGATAGACCTCCACTCTGTAAATGCCGGTATCAGCTTTTTCAATAAAAATCTCGGATTTTTCTGTCTCCTTAAAGATTTTACCGTTTTTGATAAGAATAATTCTGCTTTTCAAACCTTTTGCTTTTAATTTTACATAAAGGGAAATCCGGGTTTTTGTTTCTTCTCCCTGTCTTACAATTCCATCGGAGCTTTTACCGTAAAATTCGAAAAGCTCGGGTTCTCCCGCTCCCCTTATTATTGAGAAAAAATCTCCCTTTCTTACCGCTATCTCAGGATTTCCTTCGTATCTTTTGTCAATCCCTATGGCTAATAGAGAGAACATTTTTGAATATGATGGCTCAGGAATTTTTATCTTTTTTGTTATCGGTGTTCTTCCGTGAGCATTTGTTGCATAAAACCCGAAAACTTTCCCCATTTTCAGAATTTTATCCCACATCTTTAAAGCAAAAGATGGCCTTTTCAAATATTTTAAAAACCCATACCTTGAAAAGGGTAGATAAAGGTATGCTTTTATTTTTCCTAATAGGGATAATTTTCTAAAATATGTGGAAAGATTTATAATCTCAAGGCCATCCGGCATAAGGTCATCTTCCCAATAGTGCCAGCCCTGTTCCGGATCTTCAGGGTATGTAACAATAGTAAAACCACCCCACTCTCTTATATCTTCTATTGCATCCGGAGGATATGGAGGAAGTTTGAAAAGGGGAACTTTTTTTGCTCCGAAAAAATTAAGATGTCCTTCGGGAAGAGCACTTTCCGAACCTCCTACTATATTTACATCTCCGTATTTTTTCTTAAATACGGAGGAAATGGGGTTCGGGTCTCCGTGATCTGTCATAAGAAGTAGTTTAACACCTACCTTATCAGCTTCTCTGGCTATTTTCTCAGGGGGGTAAATTCCGTCTGAAAAATTTGAATGAAGGTGATACTCAGCCCAGATATAATTGTTTGAAAGGCTCGGTTTATACTCTGAGAGGATAAAACCTGAAATAAGATACCATATGAATATTCCACCAAATAAAAATAAAAAAATAAAACCTATTTTCTTTACCACGGATTTATTATAGCACTTAAATTAAAATTAACGAAAATTAATAATCCTCTATCCTGTCTCCAGGCTGATGTTTCCATCTTTTATGAAACCAAAAATAGTATTGAGGGAATTTTTTTATCTCATTGGCAAGAACTCTGTTTATCTCTTCTGTTATCAGTAAAGTATCTTTTTCCTTATCTCCTGTGAGTTCCACTTTAATAGGGGGAAGAGAATAAATCTTATATTTTTTGCCTTCGGGTATTGTAAAAACGGGAATTATCGGTGCTCCTGTTTTCAGATGAAATTTTGCGGGAGTTGGTGTTGTGGAAGCTATCTTATTGAAGAATTTTACATAAACCCCCTCCTTTTCCTGCTGGCTTACATCCACCATTATTCCTAAAAATTTTTTTTCTTTTAAATCTTTCAAGCTTTTTGCAGCAGCTCTCATATCTTTGTAAATAATCGTATTACCGGTTTGCTCTCTGAATCCTCTTAACTTTTTTTCAACATAGGGATTATCCATCTTTCTTACTATTGCGCTTACCCTTTCAATGTGTTTACCTATCCACAATAGTCCGAACTCCCAGTTTCCGAAATGCCCTGATATAAGTATTGCACCTTTCCCTTCTTCTACGGCTTTTTCCAGAGTGGAAACATCTCCCTTTTCCATTATTTTCTCTATTTTTGAAATTTTATTGTATTTCGTAAGATCAACAATTAATCGGGCAAGGTATGAAAAGCTCTCTTTTACAAGAGCTTCCTTTTCTTCTTCTTTTTTTTCGGGAAATGCAATATTGAGATTTTTCATTATGATTTTTCTGTATCTTTTACCGAAAAGGAACAAAATTTTACCTATCCCTTTATAAAGAGAGGACAAAGCAAAAGGTGGTGTGATTTTGATAAAAAATTCTGCTATTTTATAAAGGAAGTATTCCCTTTTAAAATTTGATTTTTTCTTCAACTTTTTTTAAAAACTCCTTTTTAAAATCTTCTGTCAAGACAGCCTCTATTTTTAAATAATAGAGCTCTTTTATACCATATTTTTCAAGCTTTACAAAATCCTTTTCGGTTGTGATAAGTTTTTTACCAAAAGCCTCAAGTTTTTTCACATCTTTCTCTGTGTAATTATGATGATCCGGAAAAACAATAAATCCCGAGAATTTTATTCCGGCTTTTTTCAATGTACTCTCAAAGGATTTCGGATTTCCTATTCCGCAAAAGGCAATAAACTCCCCCTCTTTAGAATTTAAAAAGGGAAAAATGCCTTTTACTGAAAAGTAAAAACCAAAATTTTTCTCTCCTCTTTTTAAAATAAAATCAGCTCTCTTTTTCTCGGATTTAAAATCCCTTCTCAAAAAAGGCTTTTCATCTTCAACAAGAATTTCAATATCTTTTCTAAGACCAAAGAATTGAAACCCATCATCAAGGATAAACACAGGGATTTCTCTATCTCCCGATTCTTTAATATTTTTAACTCTGTCTTTTCCGACAAAAACAGGAATCCTTTCCAAATTTCTCTTTATAAGAACAGCTTCATCTCCGTATTTTTCAGTATCATTTTCCAAAACTTCTCCGCCTTTTTTCTCAAGTTTGCTCTTGTATCCTCTTAAAAGAACCCCTGATTTTATCCCCCTTTCTTCCAAAAATTTTGTAATAGCTATTACAATCGGGGTTTTGCCACTCCCTCCGAAGCCCAAATTTCCCACTGACACTATTACTTTTCCATCTATCCGGTCCCCTTTTGATAATCTTCTCCTTATAAAATTAATGATTTTGTATAAAAATTCAAGGGATTTTAAAACAAAGATATTTAACATTTAATTCCCTTTTCTTCCATCTTTTCAAGAATCTTTTTAACTCCGCCTCTCATCTTCTCAAGAGCCTTAAATCCTCTGATTCCAAGCTCAATTAATTCTTTTTCTTCTTTGTTAAGAAAGATTTCAAAATCATCCGCTTTTTTAAGAATCTCTATTCCTTTGCTTTCCTTGAGTTTTTCCACAATATCCTTAAAGTTTTCATAGTGATTCCCCGTAAGGGTCGGTACTTTGTGAAAGATGGGCTCCAAAACATTGTGTCCTCCAACAGGTTTTAAGCTCCCTCCGACAAAGGCAAGATCCCCTATGGAGTAAACATTAAAAAGTTCTCCTATTGTGTTTAAGATAAGGACATCATACTCTGAGGATAATTCTGTTTTAAGGCTCGCCTTAAGCTCTGTTTTCTCTTTTATCATCTTTAAAATATATTCGCTTCTTTCTATGTGTCTCGGAGCAATAATAAGCTGCCATCCTTTCTTATATTTTTCAAACACTTTCAGAATAAGCTCCTCTTCTCCCTCTGTTGTGCTTCCGCATACAAGGACTCTTCTTTTTTTATCAATTTTAAGGTTTTCTTTGATTTTATTTTTTTCTTCTTCTGAAATTTCTTTGAATTCAATATCAGCTTTAAGATTGCCTGTTAAAACTATTTTATCATTGTCAACTCCGAAGGATTTTAAAAAATCCGCATATCTTTTCTCAGGGACAAAGAAAATATCAACAAGGGAAAAAACTTTTTTATAGTAAAAGGAGAATCTTTTGTAATTTTTTTCATTTCCGAGTCTGAAATTCACAATCCAGATGGGAATATCCCTTTTTTTTAAAAAATAGTACAAATTCAACCAGAATTCAGCCTCTGCCACAATAAACACAGATGGTTCAAGGTTTTTTAGAAAGGATTTTATTGAAAACAAAAGCTCAAATGGGGCGGGAAATATTTTATGGGCTCCTGATGAATACTTTTTCTTTGCTGTTGAGAAGCCTGAGGAAGTACCGACTGAAATCGTAATATTGCAGTTTCTTTCCTTAACTTTTTCAATCAAAGTTTTTAAACTCAAAATTTCTCCGACGGATACACCGTGAAAGTGAACAGCTTTGACAGGAGATTCCCTTTGAAAATAAAGTCTTTTTAAATAAAATTTGAAATTCTTTTTTTTGATAATAGCCCTTAAGAAAAGGAGAGAGAGTAAAACGGGGGAAAAGATAAATAAAAAAAGATTATAAAAAAAGAGAAACATTTTTTATTATAAAAGTTTAGAGTTCTTTATTCAAGGAAACATTGGGAGCCATCAGCAGAGCAGCAGCTGTGTTGTTTTGTTTGTCTTGTGTCTTGTTTTTTTAATAATTTTTCTATCTATTAATCCTCTTTAAACCAAAGAAAGCCTCACTGAAAGAATCAAAAAGGATATTATTAAAATACCTACTTTCCATTTAACATCATAAAAAGAGCAATGATCAATTATAGCAATAGGAAGAATGAGCAGTGAAGTTACTAATAAAAGGATTGTAATTGTCAATAAATTCCTGAAAATTTTCAAATATGGGTTATTGTCTAATAATTTTTTAATAATAAGGTAACATATCCATAAAAGACCAAAAAACATCAAGAATAAAAAAGGATAATAATTAAATCTAAAAAGTTTAACCGGATCATCAATAATTCCTTTAATATCTTTAAACCATTTATCTTAATAGTATAAAAAGTATAATCCGTAAGATCAGAAAAAATACCACCAGTTTTTTTTGTAATTTCTATTTTAATAGTATATTTAAAATACGGTAAAAACATAGAAAAAATTCCAATTACTGAAAAAAACAGAAGTGAAAACAAGTATTTTTGTTTTAAATTTTCAATTGACATTTTACCCACTTTTTATAAATATCAAAATCAGAAACAAATTTAGTATTAAATTCAATGTAAAAACCAAATTTATAATTTAAAAGAGATGTACAAGCTTGTAGTTTTTTGTGATCGTAAGCTTTAGATTTTTCGTCGTGTTTTGTTTTTCATTAACCTCAATAACGAGTAAATTATCTTTATTGTTTCCTCTTTTATGACATGGTAAACCTTTGTTTATTTTAAATCCGTAGATTTCGTATCTTTTATTTTCAATTGTAATCTTTTCGTTATATAGATTTCTTCTTTTCTCTTTATTTTTCCTCCTCTTTGCAGAAGAAATTGTTCTCTTTTTAAAAAAACAAATAAAGCTTTTATAAAATCTTCAATTCTTGGAAAATTCTCTTGTTTCAAATAGGTAATTATCTTTTCTCTTCTCATTTTTTCCCATTTGTTTTATTCCAAACTTTTTTCTTTTTAGATGCAAGTTTTCTTTTTTCATCACACTATTGTCCTGAAAAAAGTTCGGAAGCTTAGGACTTTGAGGCTTTATAATATACAAATTGCTAAAAATGGGAACCGGTAAAATCCTTGACAAAACCATCTCTCATAGTTATATTATAAAAGCCTTGAGCTTTCAGCTTTAAAAATTTAATTTTTAGGTATTAAATGAAATTAGGTATTAAATGAAATGAGGAATATTGATAATTACATTGCTTCTAAAAAAGACTATAAGTTGCCATTAAGAATTTGTGAAGTAAATGAAAATTTTCCGGAACACGAAAATAGGTTTAAAAAGCTTTTGGCTTATGAGCTTTCAAGGAGGGAGGATTCATGGAAAAGATAGTAATTAAAAATGTTTCAAAATCTTATGGAGAGGTGAAAGCTGTTGATAACCTTTCCCTATCAATTGAGTCAGGAAAAATTTACGGTATATTGGGACCGAATGGAGCAGGAAAAACAACAACCATAAGAATGCTACTTAATATTATCTCCCCTGACTCAGGGGAAATCTTTATTGAGGGAAAACCGTTTGAAGAGAGTATGAAGGATCGAATTGGCTATCTTCCTGAGGAGAGAGGACTTTACAGAAAGATGAAGGTTAAAGACACTTTATGCTTTTTTGCAGAGCTTAAAGGGATGAAACCAAAGGATGCTCAAAAAGCAGCAAAAGAGTGGGTAGAGAAAATCGGTTTGGAAGATTGGTTTGAAAGGAAGATTGAAGAGCTTTCCAAAGGAATGCAGCAAAAGATTCAATTCGTATCATCAATAATTCACAACCCTGATATTATTATTTTTGATGAACCTTTTTCAGGTCTTGATCCATTGAACACTGAGATGCTTCTTGACATAATGATAGAAATGAAGAGGAAAGGTTCCACCATTCTCTTTTCCACGCACATATTGGAGCATGCTGAAAAATTGGTTGATAGTGTTACCCTGATTAAGAAGGGAAAGAATGTTTTGTCCGGAACCCTTGAGGAAATTAAAAATGAATTTTCAGCAAACATTTTTCGTATAGGTCTTGAAGATGAGAACCCTAAAATCGGTGAATTTCCTTATGTGAAAAATCTTACTAACTTTGGAAAGGAGTATGAGGTGGAAGTTGAGGATAATGTGGATTCTGTTAAATTTTTGAAGGATATAGTTGATAGTGGAATTAAAATTTTAAAGTTTGAAAAGGTTCAACCATCTCTTACGAACATCTATTTAAAAGTTATGAAGGAGGAAGAATAATGAAAGTTTTTACAATAATAAAAAAAGAGTTAAAAGAGATAGTTGTTAAAAAGGCTTTTATAATTGGTACCCTTCTTACACCTGTTTTAATTGTAGGTATGGTTTTTTTACCAACCTATATAATGGGAAGAGTTGCAAAGACAGAAGCTACAATTAAGGTTATAGATTATACCGGAGATATTACTTCTCAATTAAAGAAAGAGTTAGAAGTATCAAATAAAGAGAAAAGTAAGAAAAACTCTCCTGATAAGGATATGAAGAATAAGGAGATGGTTGAAGGGATTGTTACGTTTAAAATAATTAACCTGAATCCTGAAGGGAGAAATCTTAAGACTCTTGAGGACGAGCTTAAAAAGGAAATAGAGGAGAAAAAAATATACGGTTATTTAATAATTCCGAAAGATTTTTATAAAAAAAGAGCTGTTGTTTTTAAGGCAAAAAATGTGGCAAACATTGCTGTAATCAAATCTTTAAACAGTTCTTTGAGAAAAATTGCAACAAAAAAATTGCTTGAAAAGGAGAACTTCCCTCCGGAAAAGATAGAGGAACTTATCAAGGGAGTATCTATTTCAACAATTAAAATAGAAAAAGGTAGGGAAAAAAAGAGCAGTTTTATCGGGGAGTATCTTCTTGCGGTAATGTTGGTTGTTCTTATCTTTATGGTTATTCTTATTTATGGACAGACAGTGATGAGAGGGATTGTTGAAGAGAAAAATGTAAGGGTTACTGAGGTTTTATTATCATCTGTTGACTCTTTCACACTCTTTTTAGGGAAAATCTTGGGAGTCGGGGCTGCCGGAATGCTTCAGGTTTTAATATGGGCTTTGATGTTTTTCGGAGGATACATATATTTTACATCCTTTCTTCCCGCTGAATTCAAAGGGCTTTCTGTTGCACCGATTGCTTATGTAAGCTTTGGTGTGTTTTTTATTCTCGGTTATTTTCTTTATTCAACCTTTTTTGCTGTCGCAGGAGCTGTTTCAAATACTGATCAGGAGGCACAGCAGTTTATACAGCCAATTATGATTTTAATTATAATTCCTTATCTGATTTCATTTTCAAGTATTCAAAATCCTGAAAACCCGGTGGTTGTGGCTCTTTCATTCTTCCCTTTTTTCACTCCGATGCTGATGTTTGTAAGGATGGCTTTCTCATCCGTCCCTATTTATCAGTTTCTTCTTTCAATAGTGATTTTGATAGCAACAACAATATTTATGATATACATTTCAGCAAAGATATTCAGAATAGGAATACTTTCCTATGGCAAAAAGCCAACATTAAAAGAATTAATAAAATGGCTTAAGGTGAAATAAACTTAATTTTTTTTGACATAATTTTCCCTCTCTGGTAGATTTAGTTTGAGGTGCTTTTTTTATGAGAGGAGGAAATAATTTTTCAGAACTTTCTTTGGAGAAGAAAATCGGGCAAATGTTTATGCTTGGTTTTCAAGGGAAAAAATTATCCGATGGATTTAAAGATTTTGTTAATAAGGCAAATATAGGATTTATAATCCTTTTTTCAAGAAATTTTGAAAGTCCGGAGCAGCTTATAACTCTTACAAATGAGATTCATTCGCTTGGAGATATTCAGCCAATGATATTTACTGATCAGGAGGGAGGAACCGTATGCCAATTCGGAGAATACTTAGCTACTTATGTTTCACCAATGGGAATTGCTGTGACTGGAAAACCTGAAAATGCTTTTAAAGCGGGAAGGGGAATAGGGAATGATTTGAAAGCTGTCGGTATTGACGGAAATATTGCTCCTGTTGTTGATGTAAACTTGAATAAAGATAATCCTATAATTGGAATAAGGGCATTTTCGGATGATCCGGAAGAGGTCATAGAATATGCCGGAGAATTTTTGAGAGGACTTCATTCTGCTGAAGTAGCAGCTGTTTTAAAACACTTTCCCGGACATGGCAGAACCATTGAAGATTCGCATTCTTCACTTCCAATGGTTGATGTTTCTTTGGATATTTTAAAAGAATCGGATTTATTACCGTATTATGAACTTTCAGACAGGACAGATTTTATTATGTCAGCTCATGTTAATTTTGAAAAAATAGACAAGAATAATATTCCGGCGACATTTTCACCGGTTTTTAAAAAAATTTTAAGAGAAGAGACCGGATTTGATGGGGTTTATATGACAGACTGTCTTGAAATGTCTGCCATAAAAAATAATTTTTCTGCTGAAGAAATCATTGAGGGGGCGCTTTCAGGGGGGACTGATGTTTTGGTTTCAAGCGGATATAAAAAGGATTTTGAATTTCAGAAATCCCTTTACTTTAAGCTTTTTGATTTGGTTAAAAAAAATAAAATTAGCAGAGAAAGGATAGAATTTTCGTATGAGAGAATACTCAGGGTAAAGAAGAAATTTTCAAATCTTTTGGAGAGAAAATTCATAAAAAATACTCCGAAATTAAGAGCAAATTACGAAGAAGAGAAAAAAATAGCAAAAGAAGCTATTCTTGTTGTTCAAAGGGATAATTTAAAGAAGCTTCCAATATCCTCTGATAGGAGTGTAGGAATAATTGAATGGGAGAAAGCTCCTTCTACCATTCCGATTTCAGAAGCAAGAAAAAAAAGTTTTCTTTATGAGATTGGGGAAAAATATTTTAAAAAAGTAGAGCTTTTGCTTTTACCTCTCATTGATAAACTACCTGAGAAGATAGATTCTTTCTTACACTCTTTTGATGAGATTATTGTTGCAACTTATTCAAGATATTCGGAAGCGGAAAAAATTCAGGGGAAGGCCGTAAGGGAAATTTTAAAAAGAAGAAAGGATGCTATTATTGTTTCTACCGGAAATCCTTATGATATCAGACAATTCCCTGATGCAGACGAGTACATCTGTACTTTTGGTTTCAGAAAAGTTCAGATTGAGGCTTTATTTGAAACTCTTTTATCAATTTAGGCTATTAATTATCAGGGGTGAGATTTATGGTATAATTAATAGAGGTTTTGATGAATAATCTTAGAGTAAGTTCTTCAGGTATTAGAG
>Ga0256835_1000401_pt1 | contig 33164 bp, 30 predicted proteins | sample PIR30metaG_FD_185972 | JGI IMG/M metagenome (GOLD analysis project Ga0256835, IMG submission 185972) | Hydrothermal vent microbial communities from East Pacific Rise, Pacific Ocean - PIR-30 | ecosystem: Environmental > Aquatic > Marine > Hydrothermal vents | place: Pacific Ocean: East Pacific...
ATCTCAAGCAGCCGGACCGGGCGGCGGCTATCGCCTTGGCCATCGCCGGCGCCGGGGACCAGGACGTGGTGCTCATCGCCGGCAAGGGGCACGAGGACTACCAGATCGTGGGCACCACCAAGCGGCACTTCGACGACGCCGAGCAGGCCGCCGCCGCCCTGGGACTGGCTCGTCCCGCGGCCGGGGAGGGCGGCCATGGCTAGCCTTACGGCCGACTTCGTGGCCCGCGCCCTGGACACCGCCGTGGTGGGCCGGCCGCCCCAAGGCGCCTTTGGCGGGGTAAGCACCGACTCGCGCAGCGTGGCCGCCGGGGAGCTCTTCGTGGCCCTGGCCGGCCCCAGCTTCGACGGCCACGACTACGTGGACGCCGCCCTGGCCGCCGGCGCGGCCGGCGCGGTGGTGCGCCGGGACTTCGTGCCGGCGGCCGACCCCGGGGCCTGCCGCTTCCCGGTGGACGACACCCTGCGCGCCCTGGGCGAGCTGGCCGGGGCCTGGCGGCGGGAGCACAGCGCCCTGGTGGCGGCCGTCACCGGGTCCAACGGTAAGACCACCACCAAGGAGATGCTGGCGGCCATCCTGGGGCAGCGGCACCGGGAGCACAAGAACCAGGGCAACTTCAACAACCTGGTGGGGCTGCCGCTCACCCTGCTGGCCCTGGAGCCGTCCCACACGGTTTGTATCACCGAGATGGGCATGAACGCCGCCGGCGAGATAGCCCGGCTCACCGAGATCGCCAGCCCCGAGGTGGGGGTGATCACCAACGTGGGCCCGGCCCACCTGGGGTCCCTGGGCTCGCTGGAAGCGGTGGCCGCGGCCAAGACCGAGCTGTTTACCGGGCTCTCGCCGGCGGCCTGCGCGGTGGTCAACCTGGACGACCCCTGGCTGGCCCCCTGGGCCGAGCGCCTGGACTGCCGGGTGCTCACCTTTGGCTTCGGTCCCCGGGCCGACTGCCGCGCCTACGACATCTCGGCCGTGGGCACCCGCCAGGCCTTCAGCTTGCAGATGCCCCAGGGGCCGGCGGTGCGGGTGCGCCTGGCGGTGCCCGGCCGCCACAACGTGGCCAACGCCCTGGCCGCCGCGGCCGCAGCCTGGGCCCTGGGCCAAGGCAGCCAGGCCATCGTGGCCGGCCTGGAGAGCTTTAAGCCGGTGAAGGGCCGGCTGAACCTGTCGTGGGTGCCGGGAGGGCCTTTGCTGGTCAACGACACCTACAACGCCAACCCGGCCTCTTTGGCCGGGGGGTTGCAAGCCCTAAAGGACATCGCCTCGGGCCGCCGCATGGCCCTTATCCTGGGCGACATGCTGGAGCTGGGCCCCGAGGCCGGGCGGCTGCACCACCAGGCCGGGGCCGCGGCGGTGGGCGGCGGCTGCCGGGTGGTGCTGGCCCTGGGCCGGTTCGCCGGTGAGGTGGCCGCCGGGGCGCGCGGCGCCGGCCTGGAGGCCCAGAGCGCCCGGGCCTTTGACGACCTGGACCAGTTGGTCCAGGCGGCCCTGGGCCTGCTGGGCGAGGGCGACGTGGTGCTGGTGAAGGGCTCGCGCTCCATGGGCATGGAGCGGGCGGTGGCCAGGTTGGAAGAGATGCCCTGGGGAGAGGACTGATGCTCTACCACTTCCTATATCCGCTAAGAGACCTCTTCGGGGCGTTCAACGTCTTCCGCTATATCACCTTCCGGTCCATCTACGCCGCGATCACCGCCCTGGTCATCGTATGGGTGCTGGGCCCCTGGGTGATCCGCAAACTGCAGGACATGCAGGTGGGCCAGTTCATCCGGCAACTGGGGCCCGACAGCCACCAGGCCAAGGCGGGCACCCCCACCATGGGCGGGGTGCTCATCCTGGGCGGGACCATGATCTCCCTGCTGTTGTGGGGCGACCTGGGCAACTTCTACCTCCTGGCGGCCATGGTGGTGACCCTGGGCTTTGGGGCCATCGGCTTTTTGGACGACTACCTCAAGAAGGTGAGCCGGGCCAACGAGGGTGGGCTCAAGGCCCGCAGCAAGTTCCTTTTGCAGATCGTGCTGTCCTTGGCCGCCGCCCTGGCCCTGTACTACCACCCCGGCTACAGCACCAAGCTGTCGGTGCCGTTCTTCAAGTTGGCTTTGCCCGACCTGGGTTGGGGCTACGTGCTGCTGGCCGTGTTCATCCTGGTGGGCACGGCCAACGCGGTGAACCTCACCGACGGCCTGGACGGGTTGGCCGCTGGGCCGGTGCTCATCGCGGCGGCCACCTACCTGGCCCTGGCCTATGTCAGCGGCAACATCAAGACGGCCGAGTACCTGCAGATCGCCTACCTGCCCGGGGTGGGCGAGTTGGCGGTGTTCTGCGGCGCGGTGGTGGGCGCGGTGATGGGCTTCCTCTGGTACAACACCTACCCCGCCCAGATCTTCATGGGCGACACCGGGTCCCTGGCCCTGGGCGGGGCCTTGGGCATGGTGGCCCTGTGCACCAAGCACGAGATTCTGTTGGCCCTGGTGGGCGGCATCTTTGTCATCGAGGCGGTGAGCGTGATCATGCAGGTGGGCTTCTTCAAGCTCACCCACGGCAAGCGCATCTTCCGCATGGCCCCTCTGCACCACCACTTCGAGCTCAAGGGCTGGGCCGAGCCCAAGGTAATCGTGCGTTTCTGGATCATCGCGGTGATGTTGGCCCTGTTGGCCATCTCCACCCTGAAGCTGAGGTAGCGGCGATGCGACTGGCCGGCGAAAAAGTCTTGGTGGTGGGCCTGGGGGCCAGCGGCGCGGCCGCCGCCCGGCTCTGCCTCGAGGCCGGGGCCCGGGTGCGGGTCACCGACGCCGCGCCCCATCCGCCGGCGGCCGAGGAGCTGGCCGCCCTGGGCTGCGACCTGTCGCTGGGCGGCCACCGCGCCGAGGACTTCACCTGGGCCGGCTTGGTGGTGCTGAGCCCCGGGGTGGACCAGCGTATGGCCGAGGTGCGCGCCGCCGCGGCGGCCGGGGCCGAGGTGATCGGCGAGCTGGAGCTGGGCTGGCGGTTTTTACGGCGGCCGGCGGTGATGATCACCGGCACCAACGGCAAGAGCACGGTCACCACCCTGGTGGGCCGCATGCTGCAAGAGGCCGGGCTCCGGGCCTTTGTGGGCGGCAACCTGGGCCAGCCGCTGTGCGCCGTGGCCGGCGGCGGGCAGGACTTCGACTGGGCGGTGCTGGAGGTGAGCAGCTTCCAGCTCGATACCGCCGTGAGCCTGTCCCCGGCGGTGGCCGTGGTGCTCAACATCGCCCCGGACCACCTGGACCGCTACCATGACTTCGCAGCCTACGCGGACAGCAAGATGAGCCTGCCCGCTGGCCAGGACCCCGCCGGCACCGCGGTGTTGTGCTGGGACGATCCTGAGATAACCGCCCGCGCCGCCGGCCTGCCGGGACGGGTGCTGCCCTACAGCGACCAGTGGGAAAGCCCCTCCGAGGCCCCCGGCCCGCTGGCCGGCTTGGTACTAGGCCGGGAGCTGGTCTTGTACCAAGACGGCCGGCCGGTGCTGGAGCTGAGCACCGAGGCCAGCAAGCTGCCCGGGGCCTTCAACCGGGGCAACGTACTGGCCGCCGGCCTGGCCGCCTGGGCCGTGGGGGTGGACCAGGAGTCCATGCAGCGGGCCATCGACGGCTTCACCGGCCTGGGCCACCGCCTGCAGTGGGTGGCCAACATCGGCGGGGTGGACTATTTCGACGACTCCAAGGGCACCAACCTCGGCGCGGTGATGGCCGCGGTGCGGGCCCTGGAGCGGCCCACGGTGGTGCTCTTGGGTGGCCGCGATAAGCAGGGGCGCTTCGACCAACTGCTCGATCTGCCCCGTGACCTGCTGGCGCGGGCCATCTGCTTTGGCGAGGCCGGGCCGGCCATCGCCGGCCAACTGGCCCCCCTGGGCCCGCGGGTGGCCCTGGTACCCGACCTGGCCGAGGCGGTGCGCCTGGCCGCTGCACAGGCCCGTCCCGGCCAGGCGGTGCTGCTCTCGCCCGGCTGCGCCAGCTTTGACGCCTACGGCTCCTACGCCGAGCGCGGCGATCACTTCCAGACCCTGGTAAAGGAGGCGGCCCGTGGCTGAGACGGCCGTGAAAGCGCCGGCCGGCCTGCTGGGCGGCCGCCGGGTGAGCGACCCCTGGGTCCTGATGTGCGCCCTGCTGCTGGTGGGCATCGGCCTGGTGATGGTCTACTCCGCCTCCAGCGCCCTGGCCCTCAAGCGCACCGGCGACGCGGCCTTCTTCTTCAAGGCCCATCTCGTCCGGGTGCTGTTGGGCCTGGCGGTGATGGTCCTGCTGGCCGGCTACGACTACCTGCGCCTGCGCCGCTGGACCTACCCCTTACTGGGACTGGTCTTCCTGGCCCTACTGCTGGTGCTCATCCCCGGGGTGGGGCATACCGCCGGCGGGGCCACCCGCTGGCTGCGCCTGGCCGGGGTGTCGCTGCAGCCCTCGGAGCTGGCCAAGCTGGCCCTGGTCATCTACCTGGCCTACTACCTGTCCAAGCACCAGGACCAGGTCAAGACCTTCAGCCGGGGGATGCTGCCGCCCCTGGGCGTGGCGATGCTCATGGTGGCCCCGGTGCTGCTGGAGCCGGACTTGGGCATCAGTATCACCCTGGTGGTGCTGGCCATGGGCATGCTCTTCGTGGCCGGCGCCCGCCTGGTCCACCTGGCCCTGTTGGCCGCCGCCGGCGTGCCGGTGCTCTACTTGCTGCTGAGCCGGGGATACTGGCTCGACCGCATGCTCTCCTTCCTGAGCCCCTGGAAAGACCCGTCCGACACCGGCTTCCAGATCATCCACTCCTTCCTGGCCTTTGGCTCCGGCGGGGTGATGGGGGCCGGGCTGGGGGCCTCCAAGCAAAAGCTCTTCTACCTGCCCGAGCCGCACACCGACTTTATCTTCAGCGTGCTCGGCGAGGAACTGGGCCTGTGGGGAGTGCTCTTGGTGCTGGCCATCTTCATGGTGCTGGTGTGGCGGGGGCTCAAGATCGCCCTGGAGGCCGGCGACCTCTTCGGATCCTACCTGGCCCTGGGCTGCACCCTCATCGTCGGCCTGCAGGCCTTTGTCAACGCCGGGGTGGTGATGGGACTCCTGCCCACCAAGGGGCTCACCCTGCCCTTTATCAGCTACGGCGGTTCCTCGCTGATCACTAACTTCGCCTGCGTGGGCATCCTGCTCTCGGTGGCCGGCCACAGCGGGAGGCGGCCATGAGTCCCGCGGTGCTCATAGCCGGCGGCGGCACCGGCGGCCACCTGTTCCCCGGCGTGGCCGTGGCCCAGGCCATGCGCGCCCAGCGGCCGGAGATCACGGTGACCTTTGTGGGGGCCGGCCGGGCCCTGGAGAGCCGGGCCCTGGCCGCCGCCGGATTTACGGCCGAAAAGCTCTCGGCGCGCGCGGTGCGCGGGACCGGCTGGTGGGGACGGATCAAGGCCCTGGCCCTGCTGCCGGGTGCGGTGCTCCGGGCGCGGGGATTCATCAAGCGCTACCGGCCGGCCCTGGTGCTGGCGGTGGGCGGCTACGCCGCCTTCCCCCTGGGGGTGGCCGCCTGGCTCAGCCGGGTGCCTTTGGCGGTGCAGGAGCAAAACGCGGTGCCGGGTCTCACCAACCGGGCGCTGGCCCGCCTGGCCCAGCGGGTCTTCGTGTCCTTTGAGCAGTGCCTAAAGCACCTGCCGGCGGGCAAGTCCCGCCTGGTGGGCAACCCGGTGCGCCCCGAACTTTTGCGGCAGGCGGCGGCCACCGAGCGACCGGCCGGCGGCCGTCCCTTCACGGTGCTGGTCGTGGGCGGCTCGCAAGGGGCCCACAGCATCAACCAGGCCATGGTGGAGGCCATGCCCCGGCTGGCCGCCCGGGCCGAGGAGTTGGCCTTCATCCACCAGAGTGGCCCCCAAGACCAGGCCGAGGTGGCCCAGGCTTACCAGGAGCACGGGCTGCGGGCCGAGGTGGCCGCCTTCTTTTCGGACATGGGGCGGGCCTACGGCGCGGCCCACCTGGTGTTTTGCCGGGCCGGGGCCGGCACCCTCACCGAGGCCCTGGCCGTGGGCCGGGCGGTGGTGGCGGTGCCTTATCCCTATGCCGCCGGCGACCACCAGGCCCACAACGCCCGCGCCCTGGCGGCGGCCGGCACGGCCCTGGTAGTCGCCGACCACGAGCTGGACGGCCGGCGGGCGGCGGGCCTGATCTTGGAATTGATGGACGATGAGCCGCGCCGGCGGGCCATGGAAGAGGCGGCCGGTTCCCTGGCCCGGCCCCGCGCAGCCCAAGAGATAGCCGGGCAGTGCCTGGCCCTGATGAAGGAGGCCTCCTGATGTACCAGCCCCACCAGCACGTGCATTTCGTGGGCATCGGCGGCATCGGCATGTGCGGCATCGCCGAGGTGCTCATCAACCTGGGCCACCAGGTGACCGGCAGCGACCTGCGCGAAAGCGATATCACCCGCCGGCTGGTCTCCCTGGGGGCCGCGGTGCAGATCGGCCATCATCCGGACCACGTGGCCGGGGCCGACGTGGTGGTCATCAGCTCCGCGGTGGCCACCGACAACCCCGAGGTGGTGGCCGCCCGCGACCGGCTCATCCCGGTGATCAAGCGGGCCGAGATGCTCGGCGAGCTGATGCGCCTCAAGTACGGGGTGGCCGTGGCCGGGGCCCACGGCAAGACCACCGCCACCTCCATGGTGGCCACCCTGCTGGCCGAGGGCGGGCTGGACCCCACCGTGGTGGTGGGCGGCAAGCTCAACACCCTGGGCACCGGGGCGCGGCTGGGCCAGGGCGAATTCCTGGTGGCCGAGGCCGACGAGTCCGACGGGAGCTTCACCCGCCTGTCGCCGGTGGTGGTGATGGTCACCAACGTGGACACCGAGCACCTGGACTACTACCAAACCGACCAGGCCATAGACGAGGCCTTCGTGGAGTTCATGAACCTGGTGCCCTTCTACGGCGCGGCGGTGATCTGCCTGGATGATCCCCGCCTGGCCGGGCTCATCGCCCGGGTGCGGCGGCGCACCATCACCTACGGCACCACCAGCCAGGCCGACTTTCAGGCCCGCGACATCCGCGCCGACGGGGCGGCCAGCCTCTTTCGCCTGTTCTACCGCGGCCAGGAGCAGGGCCGGGTCCGGGTGAACATGCCGGGACGCCACAACGTGCTCAACGCCCTGGGTTCCATCGCGGTGGCCCACGAGCTGGGGGTGGACCTGGCGGTGGCCATCGGCGCCTGCCAGCGCTACGCCGGGGTGGGACGCCGCTTCGAGTACAAGGGGACCACCGCCGGCGGCGTGCCGGTGGTCGACGACTACGCCCACCACCCCACCGAGATCAAGGCCACCCTGGAGGCCGCCCGCCAGGTCTACCCCGAGTCGCGCCTGGTGGTCTGCTTCCAGCCGCACCGCTACAGCCGCACTGCGCATCTCTTTGACGAGTTCACCACCGCCTTCTATGGGGCCGATGAGCTGCTGGTGCTGGATATCTACGCCGCCGGCGAAAAGAAGGACCCTGCGGTGAGCGCCGAGACCCTGGCCGAGGCCATCCGGGCCCACGGCCACCGGGCGGTGCAATACCTGGGCGACCGGTTGGCGGCCCAGGCCCGGCTGACCAAGACCCTGGGGCCCGGCGACGTGCTGCTCACCATGGGGGCCGGCGACGCCTGGAAGGTGGGACAGTACATGGTCCGCAGGCAAGAGGGAGAAGGTGAGCGCTGAGCTGATGGATAGACTGCGCGCCCAACTGGGACGGCGGGTGAGCTTCGCCGAGCCCCTGAGCGGCCACACCACCTGGGGGGTGGGGGGGCCGGCCTGGGCCCTGTGCCGGGTGCGCACCGCTGACGAGGCCGCCGCGGTGCTCACCGCCGCCCGGGCGGTCGGGCGCAGCTGCCTGGTCCTGGGCCGGGGCTCCAACCTGCTGGTGGCCGACGCCGGCTTCCCCGGGGTGGTGCTGCGCCTGGAGGGCGAGCTGGCCGCGCTGCGGGTCCAGGGCAATCACTTGACCGCCGGCGGGGGGGCCACCCTGGCCCAGGCGCTGCAACAGGCTGCCGACGCCTCGCTGGCCGGCCTGGAGTGGGCCGCCGGCATCCCGGGCACGGTGGGCGGCGCGGTGGCCGGCAACGCCGGGGCCCACGGCCGCCAGATGAGCGACCTCACCGCCGAGGTGAGCTTGCTGCTGGCCGACGGCCGGGTGGTGACCACCGCAGGCGGTGACCTGCCGGCCGACTACCGCCGGCGCGAACTGCCCGCCGGTGCGCTGGTGTTGGCCGCCCGCCTGGAGCTGACCCCCGCTGACCCGGCCGCCATCCGGGACCTTATGCGTCGGGCCATGCAGGCCCGCCGGCAGAGCCAGCCCTTGGGGGCGCGCACCGCCGGCAGCGTGTTCAAGAACCCGCCGGGCGACTATGCCGGCCGGCTCATCGAGGCCTGCGGCTGCAAGGGCCTGGCCGTGGGCGACGCGGTGGTGAGCTCCCGGCACGCCAATTTCATTGAGAACCGGGGCGCGGCCACCGCCGGCGACGTACTGGGGCTGATGCGCCAGGTGGCCGACCGGGTCAAGCGGGAGTTCGGAGTGGAGCTGGAGCCCGAGGTAAGGGTGGTGGGCGATGTTTAGGCGTAAGCCCAAGAGCCCGGCCACCGGCCGGCGGCCGCAAAAGGCCAAGAAGATGCAGCGCCGGCTAAACGGCCAGCGGGTGGCCAGGCGCAAGACCCGGGTCAAGGGGCCTCCCCTGCACCGGGTGCTCTGGGCCCTGGTGGGCCGGCCGGTGAAGGTACTGGCGGTGATGCTGCTGGTGGCCGTGGGGCTGCTGGCCGGCTGGAGTCTGGTGGTGATGAGCCCGGCCTTTGCCCTGCAGGAGGCCCAGGTGGAAGGCACCCGCCACCTCAGCCGGATGCAGGTGCTGCGGGCCGCCGGCCTGGGCAACACCGACAGCCTGGTGGCCCTGAAGGTACGCCCTATTCAGCGGCGCATCGCCCGCCTGCCCTGGGTCAAGACGGTGCGGGTGCGCCGGGAGTTCCCCCACGCGGTGCGCATTGAGATCACCGAGCGCACCGCCGGCATGCTGGCCGCGGCCCAGGGGCGCATCTTCGTATTGGACCGCGACATCCGGCCCATCGCCGAGCTGGGCCGCGGACCGGTGCCCGACCTGCCCTGGCTCACCGGCCTGAGTCGGGCCGACCTGGTCAAGCCCGACGACGAAACGGTGCGGCTCATGGAGGCCGCCGGCCGGCTGCTGCGCCTGGTGGCCCGGCGCAAGCTGGGCACCGTGAGCGAGGTGAACCTGGACCGGGTGTGGGGCCTGAGCCTGGTGCTCAATGAACTGGGGGCCACGGTGCGGGTGGGTTTCCGCGATTTCGAGGCCCGGCTGGAGGTCCTGGAAAAGGTGCTGGCCGACCTGCGGCAGCGGGGCGAGCTGGCCCGGGCCACCCTGATCGATTTGCAAAACCACCGCCGGATCGTGGTCCGGCTGGGACGGGAGCCGGCATGAGCGCAAATTCGGAAATCCTGGTCGGCTTAGACATCGGCACCACCAAAATCTGCGCGGTGGTGGGCGAGGTCACCGCTGACGGCGTGGAGATCGTGGGCATGGGCAGCCACCCCTCGGTGGGGCTGCGCAAGGGCGTGGTGGTCAACATCGAAAACACGGTGGCCAGCATCAAGAAGGCGGTGGAAGAGGCCGAGCTCATGGGCGGCTGCGAGATCGCCACGGTCATCACCGGCATCGCCGGCGGCCACATCAAGGGCTTCAACAGCCACGGGGTAATCGCCATCAAGGGGCGCGAGGTGACCAAGCGCGACGTGGACCACGTCATCGACCAGGCCCGGGCGGTGGCCATTCCCACCGACCGCGAGGTGGTGCACATCCTGCCCCAGGAGTTCGTGGTCGACGGCCAGGACGGCATCGAGGACCCGGTGGGCATGAGCGGGGTGCGGCTGGAGGCCCGGGTGCACATCGTCACCGGCGCGGTGGCCTCGGCCCAGAACCTCATCAAGTGCTGCAACCAAAGCGGCCTGGACGTGAGCGACATCGTGCTGCAGTCGCTGGCCAGCGCCGAGGCGGTGCTCACCAAGGAGGAACGCGGCCTGGGCGCCGCCCTGCTGGACTTCGGCGGCGGCACCACCGACCTGGCCATCTTCAGCGCCGACGCCATCAAGCACACCGCCGGCCTGGCCCTGGGCGGCAACAACCTTACCACCGACCTGGCGGTGGGGCTGCGCACCCCGGTCTCCTCGGCCGAGTGGCTCAAGAAACGCTGGGGCTGCTGCCTGCGCTCCATGATCAGCGAAAGCGAGGTCATGGAGGTCGAGAGCGTGGGCGGGCGCGAGCCCCGGCGGGTGAGCCGCATGATCGTGGGGGAGATACTGGAGCCGCGGGTGGAGGAGCTGCTCACCCTCATCATGATGGATATCGAAAACAGCGGCTACAAGGACCAGGTGGCCGGCGGGCTGGTGCTCACCGGCGGGTCCTCGCTCCTGGAGGGCCTGGTGGAGTTGGCCGAACAGGTGGCCAACATGCCGGCCCGCCTGGGCTACCCCCGCGGGGTCTCGGGGCTCACCGACGTGGTGAACAACCCCATGTACTCCACCGCGGTGGGGCTGATCCTCTACGGCATGCGCAACCGCAGCGAACGGAAATTCCGCATACGCGACGTCAACATCTTTAACCGGGTGGTGGCCCGTATGCGCAAATGGTTTAGGGATATCGTCTAGCGACAGAAGGATAACTTTTGGTTGGAGGGACCAAAATGGCAATGGATATCATGCCCGATTACACCGCCCCGGCGAAACTGCGCGTGGTGGGCATCGGCGGCGGAGGCAACAACGCCCTCAACAACATGATCGAGGCCGGCTTGCAAGGGGTCGAGTTCATCGCGGCCAACACCGACATGCAGGCCCTGGAACGCAGCAAGGCGGCGGTGCAGCTCCAGTTGGGAGCCACCGTCACCCGCGGCCTGGGGGCCGGCTCCGACCCCGAGGTGGGCCGCCAGGCCGCCTTGGAGGACCGCGAGCGCATCAAGGACCTGCTCTCGGGCAGCGACATGGTCTTTGTCACCGCCGGGTTGGGCGGCGGCACCGGCACCGGCGGCGCGCCGGTGGTGGCCGAGGTGGCCAAGGAGAGCGGCGCGCTCACCGTGGCCGTGGTCACCAAGCCCTTTGACTTCGAGGGGCGCCGCCGCATGACCCAGGCCGAGTGGGGGGTCGAGGAGCTCAAAAAGGTGGTGGACACCTTGATCATCATCCCCAACACCCGCCTGCGCAGCCTGGCCGGCAAGAACGCCCGCTTCGCCGACATGCTCAAAAAGGCCGACGAGGTGCTGCTCTACGCGGTGCGCGGCATCAGCGACCTGATCATCACCCCCGGCCTGATCAACCTGGACTTCGCCGACGTGCGCACCGTCATGGGCGAGATGGGCGTGGCCCTGATGGGCACCGGCGAGGCCAGCGGCGAAAACCGGGCCATCGAGGCCGCCACCCGGGCCATCAGCAACCCCCTGCTGGAGGACATCACCATCGACGGGGCCCGCGGGGTGCTGATGAACATCACCAGCGGCGAGGATATCACCATCGACGAGGTTTCGGAGGCCTCCACCTTTATCCAGGAGGCGGCCCACGAAGACGCCAACATCATCTTCGGCACGGTGATCGACGAGTCCATGGGCGATACCGTGCGGGTCACGGTCATCGCCACCGGCATCGGGGTGATGGAGACCAAGCGGGCCATCCGCCGGGTGGTGGGTGGCGCCGACGTGGACATCAGCACCATGGACCACGTGGATATCACCCCGTATCGCCGCAGCGTGGGGGCCGAGGCCGCCGAGGCCCGCCGGCCCGAGCGCCGGCGCTTTGCCGCGGCCGACGCGGTGGACCTGGACGTGCCCACCTTCCTGCGCCGCCAGGCTGATTAGCCCGGCGCCGACCGTGGGCGGCACAAGGAGACGACGAGATGCTGATGCGTATTTGGTTGCTGCTGCGTTTGATGCGGGTGCTCAACCCGCGTTAGACGCCCCGTCCGGCGGCTTCGCCCCTTGACGCGAGGCCGGCCGGCATGAACCTTTCCTGACCGGTGAGAGTCCACCTGGGTGAGTTTTCTTGATACCACCCTCCCATCCACCGGCGGGCCGTCGGGGCCTACCCTCCGGGTCCCGGCGGTCCGCCACTCACCCTAGCGGACCTCGGTCTTGACCCCGCCCACGCGGGGGAAGACGGCCAGCACCACCGGCAGGGGCGGCCGCGGCCAAGGTAGCGGGAAGTCCGGCGACTCGGCCGGATCGCCGTACTGGTGGTAGCTGAAGCCGCCCACCTTGAGGTCGATCTGGGACTCGCCGCCCCCGTCCATGCACATTATCTCGCGCAGGCCCAACTGGTGGCGTTTGAGGAAATCAGCCAACTCCCACAAGGTATGCCCCCCCTCGGTGACCATCACCATGATGCGGCCCTGGTCGTCCTCGGCCACCAGGGTGCGGTGGGCCACCTTGGGCGACTTGCGCACCCGCACCGCGCCGAAGCGGTCCACCAGCATCAGCGACTGGGCCGCCTCGCGATAGGGGTTGGCGGCGGTGGGAAAGGGGGTGTAGCGCAGGTCGATGATACGGGCCAGGGGCAGGGTGGGGTCCCGGGGCTCGGCCGCGAACAGGGCCCCCAGGCGGGCGGCCAGGCGTCCCCGCGCCTTGCCGCCGGTGACCAGCAGGCCCAGGTACGACAGGTCGGCGGCGTATTGGCCGGCGTTGAATACCGCCAGGGCCCCGGATTTTATCCGCCAGACCCGCGCGGTGTGGCCGGTGCCGCCCTTGGGGGCGGCCAGGACCTTGAAACGCAGGTGGATCGGGTCCAGGCGCAGGCAGGCGATGCGGTCGCTGCCGCTGCGGGCGCTCTGGCCGGCCGAGAGGAAGCCGAACTCCATGCCCGGCCGCAGCTCCACCCAGGAGATGTCCCGGGCCGCCGCCGGCAAGGCCCCCCAGGCCCAGAGCCCCACCATCACCAGGACGACCCAAGAAAAACCGAAAACCAGGCAGCGCGGCCTATACATGATCTTCAATCACTCCGACGGTTGCGGCCTGACCCCATGGGCTAAAGGCGGTCTGCCGCGACCGCCCCGGGGTGGCGGTCCACCCTTATTCAGCTTAGCACAAATTGCTCGGAGTAAAAGACGGCCGGGAAGGTGGCAAATTGCAGGGACAATTCAGTCGGCGGGCCTCCCCGGGCCAAGAGGGCCCAGGGAGGATATCAGGCCATGTTCACCGCGACCTGGTTGTCGTTGCCGGCAAGCAGCCGGGGAGGCAGCGAAGACAGGAACAAGTCGGCGGCCTCGGCAAAGGAGCGTTGGAACAACAGGTCAAAGAGCAGGGCGCCGGCTTGGCCCTCGGCCGGGGCCATCTGGCAGCGCACCTCCTGCTCCACCTGCTCCAGCAGTTGGGAACTCCAGCCCTCGCCCTCGGCTACCACTTCCAGCTTCACCGCTTCCAGCGCCTGGTAGATGACCTTGGTGAGGCCCTTGGCTTGTGGTTGGTTGCGCGACATGTCCATCTCCGTCTTCAAGAGTTGCCTTTGGGATTGCAAACCCCGGGCCAACTTTCGGGGGTGAACTATTGAAGCCAATGATAACGATGTGTTAAAAAATTAGCCCCCCACGGTAAGGCCTGAAAACCCGGGTTTGCCGGATTTTCTGTGGAACAATGGTGATCAGACGCTAGGTGAGTGATAACGGAAGCTTACCTGGTTTATCCCGAAGAAGTGGGTGTGAAGCGAGATGCACGGCCCTGCGCAGGCCAATGCAGGTCTTGCCCCGCCCGAGCGGCAAAAATGTGACGCTCCCCCTGGTAAAATCGCCCGCGGTCCTGGAGCGATGTGTCACGATTTTGACGACGGGGTTGGCCGCCGGGGTTGGTCCCCCCGGCCGCCAGGGGCCGGGCGGGTGTAGAGCACCTTGAGCCGTCGGGCCGCCGCCGGGTCCTGCAGGCAGACGGTGCATTGGTCGGAATCCCGGCAGGCGGCCGGGTCCACCGGCTCCAGGCGCACCTCGAAACCCATGGCCTGGTACTGCTCCACCGCCTCGCCCAGGCGCGGCTGGTCCAGCAGGGCGCGGCGGGTCCAGCCCCGGGCCAGTAGTTCCCGCTCGCGTTGGCTCGCACAATCCATGGCGCTCCTCGCTTTATCGGCGTCCGGGGTGGGCGCAACCCGCCCCGGGGTTTGACACCCCCCCGGCTAGTTTCTATGATGCCATAAGCACGCCGGCCGGCTGCCGGCCGCCGGCGAACCAACCCCACGGGCCCGGGAGGATACGGTGCTGCTGCAAGAGATTACCATGGTCGAGTTCCAACAGCGCCGGGCCGAGCGCCCCACCACCATTCTGCCCTGCGGCGCGGTGGAGGAGCACGGTCCCCACCTGCCCCTGGGCCTGGACGCCATGCACGCCTGGGAGCTGGCCCGGCGGGCGGCCGAGATACGGCCCTGCCTGGTGGCCCCGCCGCTGTTCTACGGCCTGTGCCGCAGCAGCGCCCAACACGCCGGCACGGTGGGCATCAGCGGCGACACCCTGCGCGCCTTGGTCCAGGACCTGGGCCGCGCCCTGTGGGGGCAGGGGGTGCGGGCCCTGTGCATCCTCACCGGCCACGCCGGCGGCACCCACCAGGCCGCCCTGGCCGAGGCCGGCGAGGCCCTGCTGGAGGCCACCGGCCTGCAGGTGTCGGTGGTCTGCGTGCTGGATTTGCTGGAGGGGGCCGCCTCGCTTATCCAGTGCCCGGAAGACAGCCACGCCGGCGAGGTGGAGACCTCCCTGGCCCTGCACCTGTGGCCCGGACTGGTGAAGGGCACCGCGCCGGAAGAATACCCCACCTTTGAGCGCTTCCTGCTCACCCGCGACAAGCTGGGCCACTGGCCCGGCGGAGTGTGGGGTGACCCCTCCCTGGCCTCGGCCGAAAAAGGCGCGGCCATCCTCCAGGCCGAGGCCGAGGCCCTGGCCAAGGTGCTCGAGGCCCTGGACCGGGCGGTGGCACGGTCGGGCTGAACCTCCACCGCGGTCCCTCCCGGGCCTGCCGTGGGTCAAGCATCTGATATTAATTGACCTCCTGTTAGCGGCTTGCTATCTTTAGCTCCGGCCAATATCATTGAAAGGTATTTTCGATACCAGGGTGGGGAGCAGCGCATGGACCTGCGCAGGCTGCAGGTTTTTACCAAGGTTTATGAGCACCGTTCGTTTTCGCGGGCGGCCGAGGACGTGCTGCTGAGCCAGCCCACGGTGAGCGGCCACATCAAGACCTTGGAGGAAGACCTGGCGGTGCGGCTATTTGACCGCCTGGGCCGGGAGATCATGCCCACCAAGGCGGCCGAGTTGCTCTATGGCCACGCCCGGCGGGTGCTGGAGGCGGTGGACCAGGCCCAGGAGGCGGTGGACGCTTTTTTGGGCCGCCTGCGCGGTGAGCTGGTGGTGGGGGGCTCCACCATCCCGGGCCAGTATGTTTTGCCGGCCTTTATCGGTCGTTTCCGCCTGCTCTACCCCGAGCTGCGGGTGATCCTCAAGATCGGCGGCACCAGCGAGATCGCCGCCCGGGTGCTCTCCGGCGAGCTGGAGGCCGGGGTGGTGGGCGCGGTGATCGACGACGAACGCCTGGCCTTCACCCCGGTGATGGATGACGAGCTGTGCGTCATCGCCTGGCCGGATCACCCCTTGGCCGGCCGCCAATACGCCATCAAGGTGCTCGCCGAGGAGCCGGTGGTGATGCGCGAGCCCGGCAGCGGCACCCGCATGTTCCTGGCCCAGGCCCTCAAGCGTTCCGGGTTGGATATCGCCGACTTGCAGGTGGCCGCCGAGATGGGCTCCACCATGGCCGTGCTGCAGGCGGTGCGGGCCAAGGTGGGCCTGGGGTTCATCAGCCAGCGCGCGGTCACCGACGACCTGGCCGCCGGCCGGGTGGTGAAGCTCAAGTTCAAGGGGCTCAAACTGGCCCGCAAGTTTTACCTGGTAACCCGCCACCGCCGCACCCACGCCCCGGCCGCCCAGGCCTTCATCGGCTTGTGGATGGCCGACCTGGGCGGCGGGCAACCCAGCGAGGCCCCCGATGCCCTTGATCCTTGAAGTGCCGGGCTGGCGCCGGCTGCAACTGAGCCACTTGGTGATGGACCTCAACGGCACCCTGGCCCTGGACGGCGAGCTGGCCGACGGGGCCTACCTGGCCCTGGCCGCCCTGGGCCAGCGGTTGCAATGCCACGTGGTGACCGCCGACTGCCACGGCAACGCGGCCGAGATATTCGCCGACCACCCCTTGGCTCTGCAGGTGATCACCCCCGGCGACGAGGCGGCCCAGAAGCTGGCCCTGGTCCGGCGCCTGGGGGCCGACGAGGTCTGCGCGGTGGGCAACGGCGCCAACGACGTGTCCATGCTCGAGGCGGCCGCCGTGGGCATCGCGGTGCTGGGTCCCGAGGGCGCGGCCTCGGCGGCCCTGGCCGCCGCCGACGTGGTGGTGCCCGGCGCCCTGGAGGCCTTGGAGCTATTGTTGAAGCCGCAACGGCTGCAGGCCACCCTGCGGCGTTGACGGCAAGTGGGAGCGGGAGTTCATGGCTGACGAACCCAAGCTGGCCCAAGAGGCCCGGGCGGCCGGTTGAGCGGCCAAGATAGGTCCGGGCGACCTGCACGCCATTTTACAAGGGCTGCCGCCGGAGAGCGATCCCCGGCTGGTGGTGGGCGCCTCCACCGCCGACGACGCCGGGGTGTTTCTCTTAAGCGACGAGATAGCCCTTATCCAGACGGTGGACTTCTTCACGCCCATCGTCAACGATCCCTATCTCTTTGGGCAGATCGCGGCGGCCAACGCCCTGTCGGATGTCTACGCCATGGGCGGCCGGCCGCTCATCGCCCTGAACATCTGCTGCTTCCCGGTCAAGGACCACCCCCACCGGCTGTTCAACGATATCCTGCGGGGCGGGGCCGACAAGGTGCACCAGGCCGGCGCGGTGGTGGCCGGCGGCCATTCGGTGGAAGACCCGGAGCTCAAGTTCGGCCTGGCGGTCACCGGGGTGTGCCACCCCGATAAGCTGGTGACCAACGCCGGGCTCAAGCCCGGCCAGCGGCTCATCCTCACCAAGCCGCTGGGCACCGGGATCATCGCCACCGCGCTCAAGGCCGGGTTGGCCTCGGCCCAGGCGGTGGCCGCCGCGGTGGCCCAGATGGTGGCCCTCAACGCGCCGGCGGCCGAGGTGATGGCCGCCTGCGGGGTGACCGGGGCCACCGACATCACCGGCTTCGGCCTGCTGGGCCACGGCCTGGAGCTGGCCGCCGCCTCGGGGGTGGCCCTGGAGATCCAGGCCGCGGCGGTGCCCATTTTGCCCCAGGCCCGGGAGATGGCGGCCACCGGCATGGTGCCCCTGGGCAGCCACGCCAACCGCGATTTCTGCAACCACGCCATATCCCACCAGGGCGAGCCCGACCCCCTCATCGTCGACCTGCTGGCCGACGCCCAGACCTCCGGCGGCATACTCATGGGGGTGGACCCGGACCAGGCCGGACGCGCCATGGACCGGCTGGCCGCCGGCGGGGCCCAAGCGGCGGTCATCGGCCAGGTTACCGAAGGCCCGCCCGGCACCCTGTTGATCATTCACGGAAGCGAGTCCTGCGAGGTCCCATGAGCCAGTTTCCCCTGCCGCGTATCCTGGACTTCATCGGCCGGGTCACCCCTTTCGACACCCTGGAGAGGCCAGAGCTGGAGCGGGTGGCCGCCCGCATGAAGATGGCCTACTTTCCGCGCGGCCAGGTGGTGATCAAGCAGGACGGACCGCCGGCCGAGTATCTTTACCTCATCCAAAAGGGCAGCGCCCGGGTGACCGTAAGCGGCCCGGACGGCGAGCGCATACTCATCGACGAGCGCGGCGAGGCCGACGCCTTTGGCGCGCTTAGCCTGCTGCGCGGCGGCCAGGCCATGTTCGAGGTGGCGGCGGCCGAGGACCTCATCGTGCTGATGCTGCCGGGCGATGACTTCCGGGAGCTGGTGGCGTCCAACCGGGTATTCCACCGCCACTTCAGCGGATCGCTGGCCCGCAATATCGAGGCGGCCCGGCGCTCGGCCGACGGCGGGCTGCCCCGGATGACCGGCCTGGAGGGGCTGCGCCTGGACGCCGCCCTGGTGCGGGGGCGGGTGGCCGATTTCATGAACCCGGAGCTGCTCACCTGCCTGCCCATGGCCACCATCCGCAGCGCGGCCCGCAGGATGACCCAGCGCCAGGTGGGCTCCATCGTGGTGGCCGAGCACGGCGGGGTACCCATCGGCATCCTCACCGACACCGACCTGCGGGTGAAGGTGGTGGCCGGGGCCATGAGCTTCGACCAGCCGGTGGCCGCGGCCATGACCCACCCGGTGCACACCATCGGCCCGGGGGCCCACGCCTTTGAGGCGCTCTTGGAGATGAGCCGCCACGGGGTGCACTACCTGGTGGTCACCGAGGGCGACCGGGCGGTGGGCATAATCAGCGACCACGACCTGCAGACCATGACCGGCAGTTCGCCGGTGGGAGTGGTGCGCGATATCGAGAAGGTGGCCAGCGTGGACGAGCTGGTGGACCTGCACCGCCGGGTGGACCGGGTGCTGGAGATGCTGCTGCGCCTGGGCGGCTCGGCGGCCGACATGACCGAGCTGGTCACCGAGTTCAACGACCGCCTCACCCTGCGCCTGCTGGAGCTCACCGCCGACGAGATGTACCACCAGGGGGCGGGCTCGCCGCCGGTGCCCTACTGCTGGATCGCCCTGGGCTCCGAGGGACGGCGGGAGCAGACCCTGCGCACCGACCAGGACAACGCCCTGATGTACGCCAACGTGCCGGCGGCGCGCGAGGAGGCGGTGAAGGGCTGGTTCCTGGACTATGCCCAGCGGGTGGTGGAGGGCCTGGTGCGCTGCGGGTTCCCCCGCTGCACCGGCGGGGTGATGGCCTCCAACCCCCAGTGGTGCATGAGCGAGGCGGCCTGGCAGGATACCTTCCGCCGCTGGGTGGAGGACCCCAACCCCCGCACCCTGCGGTTGGCCAGCATCTTTTTCGACTTTCGCGACATCTACGCCGAGGCCGATTTCCTGGACCACCTGCGCGAGGGCCTGCAGGCGTCGCTGGAGGGCAACCGCCTGTTCTTGCGCTACCTGGCCAAGAACGGCCTGTACAACCGGCCGCCGCTGGGTTTTCTGCGCCAGTTCGTGGTGGAGAAGACCGGCGAGCACAAGAACCAGCTCAACCTTAAGCTCAGCGGCCTCACCCCGGTGGTGGACGCGGCCAGGGTGATGAACCTGGACCTGGGCGGCTGGTCCACCAACACCCTGCACCGCCTGGACGAGGCCCGGCGCCAGGGGATCATCAAGGAAGACCTGGCCCGCGACCTGCACGAGGCCTTCAGCTTCATCACCATCCTGCGCATCACCCACCACCTGGAGGAGCGGGCCGCCGGCCGCCAGCCGGACAACTTCGTCAACCCCGAGGAGCTCAACAGCCTGCAACGCAAGATGCTCAAGGAGAGTTTCGCGGTGATCAGCCGCTTGCAGGAGCTGATGGAGGTCCGCTACCAGACCCGCCTGGTTACCTGAGGCGGCGGCGGTGCGTGCCAAGTGGATAGTGGTGGTCCTGGCCGCCGGGTTGGCCGGGGGGCTCTTGGCCGGCGAGCTGGTCTATCGCTGGGCCGCGGTGGATTTCGAGCGCGTACGGCAGATCAGCTTCATGTTGGCCAGCGTGGACAGCGTGGCCGCCGGCCAGCGGCTGGTCGAGGAGTCGGAGCGGCTGCGCCCGGCCTGGCGCTGGCCCGGCAGCCAGGAGGTGCACTTCTGGCTGGCGCGCGGGGACTACCTGGCCGCCGGCGCGGCGGCCGGGGCCCTGGCCGGAGGGCTGGCGGTGGTGGTGTTGTGGGGCCTGGCCCGGCGGCGGAAAAAACCAAGGGGACCGGGTAAGGAGGGCGCGCCTTGGGGCTCACCAAGCTGAAGCTGAAAAACCGCCTGCTCCAGATGCGCCTTAGGGGCAAAGACCTGCACCCGCTCACCCGCATGCAACTGCACGCCCTAGACGGCCTGGACCCCAAGACGCCCATCGATGACTGCCGCTTCGTGGTGATGGACCTGGAGACCACCGGGCTGGATACCGCCACCGACCGGGTGGTGAGCGTGGGCGCGCTGCGCATATCCGGCGGCCAGGTGCACCTGGGCGACTACTTCGACCGGCTCATCAACCCGGGGCGCGACATACCGGTGGAGTCGATCAAGGTGCACGGCATCGTGCCCGACGAGCTGGCCGACGCGCCGCCGGGCTGGGCCGTGTTCGGCGATTTTCTAGAGTACCTCGGCGGCGACATCCTGGTGGCCCACTACGCCCAGTTCGACCTGTGGTTCATCAACCGGGTGATGCGGGCCCAGCACGGCTTTCCCATCCAGAACCTGGTGCTCGACACGGTGGTGATGTGCCGCGGGGTGGTGCTGCCTTCCGACCCCTACGGCATCGAGCGCGATAAGAAACGCTGCTCCATCGAGGCGCTCTCGGATCGCTTCGGCCTGGAGCTGGGCGACCGCCACACCGCCCTGGGCGACGCCCTGGCCACGGCCATGATCTTTCAAGTGATGCTCACCCGGCTGGCCAAGGCCGGCGGCACCCGCCTGCGCGACCTCATCCGGGTGGGCCTGGCCGACTGAGCGGCCGCCACCTTTGTCAACTGGACTGGCAGGGCGGCATACGGTAGCCTGATTCAGAAGTTAGGGGTGCGATGCGGGAGTCTCACCACATAATCGCGCGGCGGGTGGGCCTGCGGCTCAAGGAGCTGCGCGGCTCCATGACCCAGACGGAGTTCGCGGCCGAGCTGGGCATTGGCCAGGCCACCTACAACCGCTACGAAACCGGTAAGCGCCTGGCCCCGGACTGGGTGCTACAGGAGGTAGGGGAGCGTTGCGGGCTCTCGCCGGCCGAGGTGGCCTTCGGGTCGCTGGGGTCGGTGGTGGACGAGGCCGAGCTGGTGCAGGAGGTGGCCCGCCTGGCCGCCCTGCTCGACGGCCAGGGCCTGGAGGACCTCTATCTATACTTAGAGGCCAAGGTCGAGGCCCTGTTGGCCCAGCGCAAGAAGCAAAACCGGGCCATCCGCGGCGCGCTCACCCGGCTGCGGCGCCGGGTGGACAAGGCGGGTTAGCCCTACTCGTCTTCCAGTTGGTCCAGGGGACGCATGAGGTGGGGCACCCGCAGCACGTTGAGCGAGGGACGGTTGGCCGCCAGGTTATGGGTCATCCAGGCCTTGCCCAGGACGTAGGTCTTCTCGCCGTCGCGCTCTGAGCCGGGGGCCAAAAACCCCTCGACGATCCACTGCTCGATGAGCGCCTGGCCCTGGTCGGGCATCACGCCCAGCAGGCGGCTCACCTCCGAGGCGGTGACCTGGTCGTTCTCGTTGAACATGGGCAGCACCCGCTTCTGGGGCTTGCTCAGGCGCTTGCGGGCGGCGGCCGCTTCCTGTTCCTTTTCGCGGCGCAGGGTCTCTTCGCGGCTCAGCGGGGTGCCTTTTTTCAGGTAGCGCTCCACGTGGGACATGAAGCCCAGGGCCACCCAATCGCCCAACTGCCCGGCCTCGATCAGGCGCCCGGCCGGCTCGCTGGCCAAGAAACGTTGCCACTGGGCATAGACCTCGGGGCTGATCTCCAGTTCCATCTTTGGCATGAGGCTTCCTCCCGATGCATCGATATTTACCAGCCCGGCCCGGCCGCGTCCAGGGACCGCGGCCCCGGGTTTGCGTTTAGTCCCGGCTCCTGATAATGGTTGATCGTTCCCCCGGCGGCGGGATATTTGGCACAGGCGGACCATGAACCAATCAGACACAACCCCGGTGATATGGCTCTACGCCCCGGCGCAGTTGCGCCAGGCGGCCGGCGAGCTCAAGGCCCGGCTGGCCCAGCGGGCCACGGTTTTGATCCTGGGCTCCGGCGGCCAGCCGCCACCTGACCTGGAACTGGGTCCTCACCCTGACTTGGCCCGGGCCCTGGAGGCCTGCCCCGAGGACCTGCGGCCCCACGTCCTGGTGAGGTTCGACGGCCAGGGCGCTGCCGCGCCGCCGGCCGAGGGACTGCCCTGCCCCTGTGTCGAGCCCGGACCAGGCGGCCCGGCGGAGACCGCCGGCCGGGCATTGGCCGCGGCTGCGGCCGGCCAAGAGTTCGCCTGGCTGCCGGCGGTGCAAGTGAACCTGCCCCTGGCCGACCTGCTGGGCAAGTACCGCCACCTGCTGGATTTGCCCTTTAACCCGGAGGTGGGGCTGCCGGCCGACTCCCTGGAGCGGCTGGGGCCCGGGGACCTGGACCGGGCACGGGAGATGCTGGCCGGCCGCCGTCTCACCAGCCACCTGCCGTTTCTGGACCTGGCGCCGGGCAGCTGCGACCGCCTGGTGGCCGAGGCCGCGGTACGGCGGCTGGAGCAGGCGGCCGACTGGGCCATCGCCCTGGGGGCCGGCCAGGCGGTGATCCACCTGGGTTTCGAGCCCCACCTGCACCGCGACCGCGAGGCCTTTGCCCGGCGCCTGGCGGACAACCTGGGCCCCCTGGCCGGCCGCCTGCAAGCCGCCGGCATCGCCCTGGTCTTGGAAAACGTCTTTGAGCCCGACCCGCGTCCCCTGCTCCTGGCCCGCCGGGCCCTGGCCCGGGCCGGCTGCGCCACGGTGGGCTTCTGCCTGGATATCGGCCACGCCCTGGCCTTTAGCCGCACGTCCTTGGACGCCTGGTGGGAGGCCCTGGCCCCCCATCTGCGGGAGCTGCACCTGCACGACAACGACCGCAGCGACGACCAGCACCTGCCGCCGGGGCGCGGCGCGGCCGATTGGGCCATGCTCGGCCGGCGGTTGGCGGCCATGCCCCGCTGGCCGGTGATCACCCTGGAGCCCCACCGCGAGAGCCACCTCTGGGAGTCCCTGCGGGCCCTGGAGCGGCTGTGGGGCGCCCCGGCCGAGATGAAATAGCCCTTACTCCCTTGGGTGGCCAGGCTATATACTTAGGGCGATGGTAAGCGAGATGCTAAAGAACCGCTGGGTGCTCCTGGTGGAGACCATCCTGGCGGCCGGGTTGCTCTTTGGCCTGGGATACGAGACGGCCGAGTCGCTGTGGTCGGGCCGGCTGGAAAAGTGCCAGGAGCGCACCCTGCAACAGGCCAAGCGCGCCGCGGAGCTACAACACGACAAGCTGCGGCTGGAGCAGCGCCTGGCCGCCGCCCTGGCCCAGGCCGGCCAGCCCCCCCGGCGCCAGGCCGCCGCCGAAGCGCCGCCGCCGGCAAACACCGGCGGGGAGCAGGGGGTCTTTCGGGTGCTGCACCGCGACCGGGCCGACCTGTGGCTCGGCGGCCGGCTGGTGGTGAGCCTGGAGCAGGTGGCCGGCGGCCATCCCCGGGTGGCCCTGCTGCGGATCAAGGTGGCCGGCGGCCAAGAGGGGCGCAAGGCGCTCAAGGCCGGCCAGGAGGTACGCATCCGGGTCGACGGCCGGGTCTACCGCCTGTTGGTCAAGCAGATATACACCGCCAGCCTGCGCTACGGCCTGCTGCCGGCCCGCTGAGCCGCGGCGGGTCGGGCCCGCTCACCCCGGCTTGACGTGGCGCCCCTCCCGGCGCTATATATGGGCAACTTTTCCACCCTGGGCCGGGCTCCCCGGCGCGGCGGAAGCGGCCATGAACCTTCCCCTGGCAGTCTACCGATTGATACAAGCGCCGGCCTACGCCCTGTTGCCGGTGCTGTGGCTGTCGGCCCGCACCCTGGGACGTCTGCCGGGGCGCTGGACGCGGGTGCTCAAGGACCTGGACCGCCAGGCCGGGCGTTACCGCCGGCTGGGCCGGCCGCCGGACGGCCAGCGGGTGTGGCTGCAGGCGGCCAGCGTGGGCGAGGTCCAGGTGGCCGCGGCCATGGCGCGGCACCTGCTGGCCCTGCGTCCCGGGGTGCGCCTCACTGTTTCCAGCTCCACCAGCGCCGGCCTGGCCATGGCCCGGCGTCTGCTCGGCGACCAGGCCCGGGTGATCACCTATCCCCTGGACCTGGGGATGTTCACCCGGCGGGCGGTGGCCGCGGTGGCCCCCCATCTCTACGCCGCGGTGGAGACCGAGCTGTGGCCCGACCTGTTGCACCGGCTCAAAGGAGCGGGCTGCGCCCTGATGCTGGTCAACGGCCGTATCAGCCCGCGCAGCTTCAAGCGCTACCGGCGCACCCGCGGGCTGTGGGCCGCCTGCCTGGGCCTTTTCGACCGCCTGTGCATGATCAGCCAGGGCGACGCCGAACGGGTCATCGAATTGGGCGCGCCGGCCCAGCGGGTGGTGGTGGGGCGCAACGCCAAGTACGACGGCATGCTGCTGCGGGCCGAGGCCGGGGCGCGGCCGGAGTTGGCCCGGCGGCTGGCCCTGGGCGGCCGGCCCCTGCTGGTGGTGGGCAGCGCCCGCGGGGCCGAGATGAGCACGGTGGTCGAGGCCCTGCGGCGGGTGCTTTCCCAGCGGCCCGAGGCGGTGGCGGCGGTGGCCCCGCGTCACCCGGAGAACCGGGCCGCCTGGGTGCGCGCCCTGGAGGACCAGGGCCTGGCCTGGCAGGCCTTCAGCCGCCTGTCGGCCGGCTCCCCCCGGTCCCAAGACACCCGGGTGGTGTTGGTGGACACCACTGGCGACCTGTTTGACCTCTACGGCCTGGCCTCCCTGGCGGTGATCGGCGGCAGCCTGGTTCCCCTGGGCGGCCAGAATCCTATGGAGCCGGCCGCCTGGGGGGTGCCCATCCTGGTGGGCCCGCACATGGAAGACTTCAGTGATGCCGCCGCGGCCCTGGTTGACGCGGGGGGAGCCGCGATAGTAAATGATGTAGACGCCTTGGCCGATGCCTGCCTGGTCTGGCTGGATGACCCGGAGGCGGCGGCCGCCGCCGGGGCCGCCGCGCGGCGGGTCTTGGCCGCCTGGCCCACCGCGGCCGAGCAGGCCGCCGGGATGATGGTGGAACAACTGCAACGCACAGGAGCCGGCCGGTGAGCGCGCACAACGTGGTAAAACCTCCCCGGGTGAGCCGGGCCGCCCTGGCCCGGCTGGGCCAGAGGTTGGGGCCGGAGGCGCGCCGGGCCCTGGGCCGGGCGGTGCGCACCTGGGCCCGGGTGAAGCGGCGCGGCGGCCGGGTGGTGGTGGCCACCGGTTCGGGCCCCAACCTGCACGAGGGCGTCACCACCCAGTTGGCCGAGTTGGTGGCCAAGGGGCTGGTGGACGGGATACTCACCTCCAGCGCGGTGGTGGGTCACGAGATGGCCGGCACCCTGGAGCGGGTGCGGCGGGTGGACGGCCGGCGGCTGGGGCTGCCGGCGCAGGTGCTGCCGGCCGACGGCAAGGTGGAGGCGGCCCTGCTGAGCCCCGAGCGCCTGGACCAGATATCCCACCGCACGGTGATCGACCAGGACCACTACCGCCGGCTGATCAGTGCGCCGGGCCGCGAGATAATCAAAGTGGCCGGCAACCTGGCCTATCCCACCGGCCTGTGGGTGGAGCGCATGGCCCGCAGGCTGCTGCCCTTGGCCCAGAGTTTTGGCCTGCCCCTGGAGCAGGTGGCCGGCCGGGGCGCCGACCGGCTCACCATGATCGGGGCCTGCGCCCGGCGGGGAGTGGACTGCCTGGTGACCGTGCCCCAGTTGGTGGGCGGCGGCCAGGTGGGTTTGGCCATCGGCGATTCCCTGTCGATCAGCGCGCGCTCGGCCGCCGTGGCCCGGCTGCTGGCCTCGGCCGATCTCATCGTGGAAAGCGGGGTGGCCCTCACCCAGGAAATCCACGACGGCCCCTTCGAGCTCTTCACCGGCCACGGCATCTGGCCCCGCCACGAGGGCATGTTCACCTTCTCGCTCAAGGACAAGGCCCTGGTGCGTATCGACCTGGACCCCAACATCTCGCGGGTGTGGCAGGCCGAGCGCGGCCGGGGGGCGGTGGCCGAGTCCATCGACAAGGGATTGCCCAAGGCCGCCTCCATGAAGGTTCCCTTCCGCATGGAGATGAGCGGTTTCGCCCGCCTGCCCGGCTCGCTGCCCATCCTCGGCGACGTGGGCGTGGTCTGGCCCCTGCTGGCCACCCGGGTGGCCGCCGCCCTGGGTGTCAAACTGGACTTTGTGTGTTACAAACAAGCCACGCCCCAGGGTGAGGCCGTGCGCCGTTTTATCGTCGACGGCGTGGCCCCCCTGGACTTATCGGCAGTAATCGACCGGCTCAAGGAAGCATAGTGGAGCTAGAGGGAAAAAAGGCGCTGCTGGCGCTGGAAGACGGGACCACCTTCAATTGCCGGGCCTTTGCCGGCCGCGGCGAGGTGGCCGCCGAGGTCTGTTTCAACACCGCCATGAGCGGTTACCAGGAAGTGCTCACCGACCCCTCCTACCGGGGTCAGATGGTGGCCATGACCTATCCCCTGATCGGCAACTACGGCGTAAACCCCCAGGACGTGGAGAGCCGGGCGGTGCAGGTCAGCGCCTTCCTGGTCAAGGAATACATCGATTTCCCCAGCAACTACCGGGCCACCACCAGCCTGAAAGAGTACCTGGAACAGGCCGGGGTGCTGGGAGTCCAATGCCTGGACACCCGGGCCCTCACCCGCCACCTGCGCATCCACGGCGCCATGCGCGCGGTGCTCTCCACCGAGGACCTGGACCCGGCCAGCCTCACGGCCAAGGCCCAGGCCAGCCCCGGCTTGGTGGGTGTCGACCTGGTCCAGGAAGTGACCCACCCCCGGGCCTACCGCTGGGACGGCGAGGGCCCGGGGCAGGAGATCGAGCTGGGCGATGATATGGACCCCGCGGCGGTGTGGGCCGGCGGCCGGGGCCGCTACAAGGTCTTGGCCCTGGACTGCGGCATCAAGTTCAACATCCTGCGCCGCATGGCCAGCCGGAACCTGGACCTGCTGGTGGTCCCGGCGGCCACCGATGCCGAGACCATCGCGCGGCTCAAACCCGACGGCTTGTTTTTGAGCAACGGCCCCGGCGACCCGGCCGCCGTGACCTACGTGGTGGACACGGTGCGCGCCCTGCTGGGCAAGTTGCCGGTCTTCGGTATCTGCCTGGGGCACCAGATGATCGGCCAGGCCCTGGGCGGCAGCACCTTCAAGCTGAAGTTCGGCCACCGCGGGGCCAACCAGCCGGTGATGGACCTGATGACCGGCAAGGTGGAGATCACCAGCCAGAACCACGGCTTCTGCGTGGACTCCGAGTCCATCGACGACCCGGAGGTGGTGACCACCCATATCAACCTCAACGACCGCACCCTGGAGGGACTGGCCCACCGCCGGCTGCCGGTGTTCTGCGTGCAGTACCATCCCGAGGCCGCGCCGGGCCCCCACGACGCCGACTACCTCTTCGACCGTTTCATCGACATGATGCAGACCGGGCGCACCCCGTTGGCGGAGGGCTCGTGAAGCACCAGGCGGGCAAAGCGCAGTACCTGGAGGCCTTTTTCGCGGTATCGCCGAGGATGGTCTTCCCCGGGGTGAGCGCCGACTTCGACCTGTGGCTCCGCCGGGACGACGACTATGTCCTCTACGCCCGGGGCCGCGAGGGCTTTACCCGGCAACACCTGCGGGAGATGCGGGCGGACGGGGTGGCCGAGGTCTATATCCACCAGGGCCAGCGGGAGGTCTACCAGCACTACGTCCAGCACAATCTGGGCGATGTCCTCTCGCGCGATAACGCGCCCATGGAGCTGCGGGCCCAGGTGCTCTACGACGCCTCGGTGGATATCATCCGCGACGTCTTTGAAAACCGTCTGCCCCAGCAGCCCGACGACCGGCACTTCGAGCGCATCCTCTCCCTGGTGAGCAGTTGCACCGATTTCTTGGCCAAGCAGGACTCGCTCAAGAGCCTGGCCTCCATGATCAGTCACCACTACCAGACCTACTCCCACTCGCTCAACGTGATGATCTTCGCCCTGGCCGTGCTGGACCACTACGACCTGGACCGCGACCGCATGATCGAGATCGGGTTGGGGGCGCTGCTGCACGACGTGGGCAAGACCGGCATCCCGCCGGAGGTGCTGGGCAAGCCCGGCCGGCTCGACCCCGAGCAATGGAAACAACTAAAGCTGCACCCCACCCGCGGGGTGGCCATGTGCTCCCGCATCCCCTTGAGCCAACTGACCATCCATTGCATCATGTTTCACCATGAGCGTATGGACGGCCAGGGCTACCCGGCCGGGCTCACCGGTGACAAGATTCCCTTTGAGGTGCGGGCGGTGAGCCTGGCCGACGTGTACGATGCGCTCACCGCCGACCGGCCCTACGCCAACCGGGTGACCCCGTTCCAGGCCCTGCGTATCATGCAAGACGAGATGGCCGGGGCCTTTGATGAACAATTGTATAAGCGACTGGTGCTGGTGCTCAGCGGGGCCGGTATCACCACCGAGGGCTGAGCCCGGTCGCCCGCCGGGGATAGCGGCGGGAGGGATGCAGGAAAATATACCGGCTGCAACAGCTAGCCGGCGGAAAACCACCATCATCGGCGACGCGGCGGATCGTCCCGCCGGACGCCGTAAAACCCGGGATATTGCGCAACCGTCATGCCAAAACGCGACGACCTGAAAAAAATAATGATCATCGGATCAGGGCCCATCATCATCTCCCAGGCCTGCGAGTTCGACTACTCCGGCACCCAGGCGGTGAAGGCCCTGCGGGAAGAGGGCATGGAGGTGGTGCTGGTGAACTCCAACCCGGCCACCATCATGACCGACCCGGAGATGGCCGACCGCACCTATATCGAGCCCATCACCCCGGAGATCGTGGCGGCGGTGATCGAAAAGGAACGCCCCGACGCCCTGCTGCCCACCCTGGGCGGCCAAACCGCGCTCAACACCGCCCTTAAGGTGGCCGAAACCGGCATCCTGGAGCGGCTGGGGGTGGAGATGATCGGCGCCACCCCCGAGGTGATCCACAAGGCCGAGAGCCGCGATCTGTTCAAGGCGGCCATGGACAACATCGGCCTGCGGGTGCCGGCCAGCGTCATCTGCCGCAACCTCGAGGAGGTGACCGCCGCCGGCCGCGAGATCGGCTTCCCCCTGGTGATCCGCCCCGCCTTCACCCTGGGCGGCACCGGCGGCGGGGTGGCCTACAACTTCGAGGACCTGCGCAGCATCGCCGCCGCCGGCCTGGCCGCCTCCATGACCCACGAGGTGATGATCGAGGAATCGGCCCTGGGCTGGAAGGAGTTCGAGCTGGAGGTGATGCGCGACCGCAAGGACAACGTGGTCATCATCTGCTCCATCGAAAACCTCGACCCCATGGGGGTGCACACCGGCGACTCCATCACCGTGGCCCCGGCCCAGACCCTCACCGACCGGGAATACCAGATCATGCGCGACGCGGCCATCAACATCATGCGCGAGATCGGGGTGGAGACCGGCGGCTCCAACGTGCAGTTCGCCATCAACCCGGACGACGGCGAGCTGGTGGTCATCGAGATGAATCCCCGGGTGAGCCGCTCCTCGGCCCTGGCCTCCAAGGCCACCGGCTTCCCCATCGCCAAGATGGCCGCCAAGCTGGCCATCGGCTACACCTTAGACGAGCTGCCCAACGACATCACCCGCGAGACCATGGCCAGCTTCGAGCCCACCATCGACTACTGCGTGGTGAAGATTCCACGCTGGGCCTTTGAGAAATTCCCCGGCTCCGAGGACGTGCTCACCACGGCCATGAAGTCGGTGGGCGAGACCATGGCCATCGGTCGCACCTTCAAGGAGTCGTTGCAAAAGGGGCTGCGCGGCCTGGAGATCGGCCGGGCCGGGCTCTTGGGCGACGGCAAGGACCCCGAGGGTCCCATCGACCCCGGCCTGCTGCGCGAGAAGCTGCGGGTGCCCCACAGCCAGCGCATCTTCTGGGTGGCCCAGGCCCTGAAACACGGCATGAGCGTGGACGAGATACACCAGGTCACCGCCATCGATCCCTGGTTCCTGCGCAACATCGAGCAACTGGTGGACTTCTCGGCCCGGCTGGACAAGCTCAAGCCCTTCGGACCCCTGGGTAACAACCTCGAGGCCCTGGACGTGGATATCCTGCGCCAGGCCAAGCAGTGGGGCTTCAGCGACCGCCAGTTGGCCGAGGCGGTGGGCGCCGACGAGTTGGCCGTGCGGGAGCTGCGCCGCCGGCTGGGGGTGGAACACACCTACAAGCTGGTGGACACCTGCGCCGCCGAGTTCGAGGCCTACACCCCCTACTTCTACAGCACCTACGAGGACGAGGACGAGTGCCGGGCCTCGGACCGCAAGAAGGTGATGATCCTGGGCGGCGGCCCCAACCGCATCGGCCAGGGCATCGAGTTCGACTACTGCTGCGTGCACGCCTCCTTTGCCCTGGGCGAGCTGGGGGTGGAGTCGATCATGGTCAACTCCAACCCCGAAACCGTCTCCACCGACTACGACACCAGCGACAAGCTCTATTTCGAGCCGCTCACCCTGGAAGACGTGCTGGCCATCATCGAGCGCGAAAAGCCCTACGGGCTCATCGTGCAGTTCGGCGGGCAGACCCCGCTGAACCTGGCGGTGCCCTTGGAAAAGGCCGGCGCCCCCATCCTGGGCACCCCGCCGGACGCCATCGACCGGGCCGAGGACCGCGACCGCTTCTGCGAGCTGCTAAACTTGCTTAAGCTGCGCCAGCCGGACAACGACACCGCCACCAACACCGAGCAGGCCATCCACATCGCCGAGCGCATCGGCTACCCGGTGGTGGTGCGCCCCTCCTACGTGCTGGGGGGCCGGGCCATGGAGATCGTCTACGACGGCAAGGCCCTGGAGCGCTACATGACCGAGGCGGTGCAGGCCAGCCCGGACAAGCCCATCCTCATCGATAAGTTCCTGGAGGACGCCATCGAGGTGGACGTGGACGCGGTGGCCGACGGCCAGCGCTGCGTGGTGGCCGGCATTATGGAGCACATCGAGCAGGCCGGGGTGCACTCCGGCGACAGCGCCTGCGTGCTGCCTCCCCATACCCTGGACGCGGCCATGCTCGACGAGATACGCCAGGCCACCCACGCCCTGGCCGGCGAGCTGGGGGTGCGGGGGCTGATGAATATCCAGTACGCGGTCAAGGACGGGCTGCTCTACCTGCTGGAGGTGAACCCCCGGGCCAGCCGCACCGTGCCCTTTGTCTCCAAGGCCACCGGCGTGCCCTGGGCCAAGGTGGCCACCAAGGTGATGCTGGGCATGAGCTTAGACGAGCTGGGTATCACCGGCGAGGTGGTGCCCGGACACATCTCGGTCAAAGAAGCGGTGTTCCCCTTTGTGCGCTTCCCCGGGGTAGACCCGGTGTTGGGGCCGGAGATGCGCTCCACCGGCGAGGTGATGGGTATCGACCGCGGCTACGGCCTGGCCTTTGCCAAGAGCCAGTTGGCGGCGGGACAGGTGTTGCCCACCTCGGGTACGGTGTTTGTCAGCGCCAAGGACGCCGACAAGGCGGCCATCGCGCCGCTGGCCGCCAAGTTCCACCGCCTGGGTTTCGACATCGTGGCCACCACCGGCACCAACGCCTTCCTCACCGGACGCAACGTGCCCTCCACCATGGTGAAGAAGGTGAGCGAGGGGCGTCCCCACGTGGTGGACCACATCGTCAACGGCGAGATCGACCTGGTAATCAACACCGCCGAGGGCAAGGGCCCGGCCAGCGACGCCTACCAGATTCGGCGCCAGGCCCTGGACCGGGGAGTGCCCTACATCACCACGGTGGCCGCGGCCCGGGCCACGGCCGACGCGGTGGAGGCGGTGTTAAAGAGCGACCTGACGGTCACTCCGCTACAGGACTACTACGCACGGAGTTGATCAGAAGGTGAGTACTTTGTCGGCCTCGGCGCAGAGTTCGTAGAGGTCGTCCATAAAGGCCATGGGGCATGACGCCGAACCCTCCCGGCCCCGGGAGGAGAGGCATACGCCTCAGACATAGAAATCGCCCTCCTCCTGGAAGGCGGCCGTCTGGGCGGCCAGGTCGAAATCGTCGGTGGACAGGGTTTCGAAATCAACCGCCCGGCCCAGCATGAAAACGCTCACCTCCTGGCCCTTTTGCACGGTGACGTTGGCCAGGCGCAGCGCGTTGAAGATGGTCTCGGGATCGGCACTAGCGATGACAAACACCCATTTCATGGCCAACCTCCTTGGCCGCGGCGCCGGGGGACGTGCCGCGGCGGCTGAATTTTCACCCCATAATAGCATAGCGCTCCCCCGGCGGTTGGCCGCCGGTATGGCTTGGCCGGGACGGCTGGGCGCTGGTCATGGTTTGTGGTAGGATGGGGCGCATGAGAGTGGAATTACCTAGCGGGCCCAGGGAATACTGCGGCCTCTTCGGCGTTTTTGGGCACCCCGAGGCGGCCCGGCTCACCTACTACGGCCTCTATGCCTTGCAGCACCGCGGCCAGGAGTCGGCCGGCATCGTGGTGAGCGACGGCAAGCAGCTACGCGAAAAGCGGGCCATGGGCCTGGTGCCCGATGTCTTTGACGAGAAGGACCTCGTCCGCCTGGAGGGACACCTGGCCTGCGGCCATGTGCGCTACTCCACCACCGGCTCCTCCATCATCGCCAACGTGCAGCCGTTTATCATCAATTACGCCGGGCACACCTTCTGCGTGGGCCACAACGGCAACCTCACCAACGCCGGTATCCTGCGCCGCCGCCTGGAGCTCGACGGCAGCATCTTCCAGACCTCCAGCGACTCCGAGGTGGTGATGCACCTGCTGGCCCGCAATATCCACCAGGGATTCCAGGACGGGCTGGTCACCGCCCTGCAACAGCTCCGGGGGGCCTACTGTTTTCTGTTTATGACCGAAGACACCCTGGTGGCCGCCCGCGATCCCATGGGCTTTCGGCCCCTGTGCCTGGGCCGGCTGGCCGACGGCGGCTACGTGGTGGCCAGCGAAACCTGCGCCCTGGACCTGGTGGAGGCCCGCTTCGAGCGCCAGATCGAACCCGGCGAAGTCGTATTCATCGATAAAAACGGGCTGCGCAGCGTAAAGCCCTTTCCCCGCTGTCGCCACGCCCACTGCATCTTCGAGTTCATCTACTTCGCCCGGCCCGACTCCAACATCTTCGGACAAAACGTCTACCTGGTGCGCAAGCGCCAGGGAGCCCAACTGGCCCACGAATACGGCGATCTGGGGGCCGACTTCATGATGCCCTTCCCCGACAGCGGCAACTACGCCGCCCTGGGCTACGCCGCGGCCAGCGGCCTGCCCTTTGAGATGGGGGTGATCCGCAACCACTACGTGGGCCGCACCTTTATCCAGCCCAGCCAGGATATGCGGGG
>Ga0256835_1000402_pt1 | contig 32961 bp, 27 predicted proteins | sample PIR30metaG_FD_185972 | JGI IMG/M metagenome (GOLD analysis project Ga0256835, IMG submission 185972) | Hydrothermal vent microbial communities from East Pacific Rise, Pacific Ocean - PIR-30 | ecosystem: Environmental > Aquatic > Marine > Hydrothermal vents | place: Pacific Ocean: East Pacific...
AGGCAAGCACTCCTACACGATAACCTCGCCGATCGCTGGAGCCGTTACATACATAGATAACGCAGCCATAACAACAATCGCACGTGCAGCTGGTGCACCATTCGACAAAGGGGCCGGAGTATATCTGCACGCCAAAGTAGGCTATAGAGTCAACAAGGGAGACCCATTAATAACAATATACAGCAGTAGCTCTACACGTCTCCAAGAAGCAGTCAACCTAGCGACTAGATACTCACCACTAATAGTTGAAGGCATGTTGCTCAAAGTACTACCGTAAACCAAGGTCTTTTCTTAAATAAATTCCTTTGTTTTTACTCTTGCTTCAACTCGACCCGGATATTCTTGAGCCTTGTCGATGCAGGGAGAACGTTTTTCAAGAATCCTTCAATAACCCCTATTAATGCATTGGCGAGCTTATCATCTAGGACTACGAGCTTATCATTAACGAATAATCTTATCCCTCTGGTCTTGATACACTGTGAAGGAGTTATGATGCCTTTTAAGAGTTTTTCAGCTATCTCGTGTTTTGAAGCCATGCCACATATGCTTGGCTCGACCGTTATGGCTGAGGAGATCTGGGATACTGCGTCGAGATATATTTCTCTTGCAAGCTTCTCGGCTTCATCGATGAGTAGAGCATTGAAGCCCATTTGTAAGGCTTTCTCCACCGCCTCTAGATCATTACTGACAATATACCATAACCCCGGTTCTCCAGCGATTAGATCTACTTCGCCGGGCTCCTCGATGACCGCTATGGCTCTGCCGATATCGGATCCTTTAAAGCCCTCGGCGATCACTAATGGTGTATAGTAGGGTATGTTCTCAATAATTTCTTCAAGGCTCTCCATAGGCTCGGAAACAATTATTAGTTCTTCGGGATTAGATACTACGATATTTGTGGCGCCGGCATACCTATATCTTGCAGCATCACCTAGATCCTCAAGGATAGATGAGCTCGTCTGCAGAATAATCACGGGCTTAACGCCTAGACGATTAAGTTCTCTAGTGAGAAGAACGCCCAGGCTTGTCTTTCCTACTCGTGACTTCACAGAAATTATTCTGTAAACACAGGTTAGCCCCTCTAGGAGTCTATGTCTATTCTTCGGCGCCATGCGTATTTACACCACACTTCGTTCCAAGATATAAATTGAACGTACACTAGAATCTAGGTTCTCCCGACTAATTTAGATATCCACAAAAAGACATTGGTTTTCCAGTAATGGTTTTGTCTGGCCGAATAGTTGTAAAGGTGATATTGTGGATAGTTCATGGTTGACCTTATAAATTGTTACGTGGATATATCCTTAGACTAGTAAACATTTTTCGCAGGTGTAAGCATGCCCGAGAAATATGATGTAGCAATTATCGGTGCAGGCGTCGCGGGGCTGACCGCGGCGTATGACCTGGTTGCCCGGGGCTTCAAAGTAGCTGTTATTGAGAGCAAGCCCCGGGAACGAATAGGTGATAAGACCTGTGGCGATGCCATAGGCACTCATCATTTCACCGAGCTCGGATGGAAGCCTCCATCAAATATTATAGACCACAAATACTCTGGGGTAAAGATCTATAGTCCTAGCGAGAAATACGGCCTCGCCGTCCCGGGCGAGGGAGTTAGTGTTAATCGTGTTAAATTCGGTCAATGGCTACTATCACGTGTTCTTGATCATGGCGGTGTTCTCTACGATAAACATGTCCTTGTTGATGTCGGTCTGAAGAACAACCGTGTCGAGAAGATCATCGTGAAGGAAGTCGGGGAACCCGGAGTCAAGGAAATATATGCTGAGGCATTCATAGATGCGAGCGGTGCTAAGCCCAGTCTCCGCCCGAGACTCCCGAGAGAATGGCCTATAGCGGAAAGGCCCTACATGACCGATTTCAACATCGCTTATAGAGAAGTTATTGAGCTAGAGAAACCGCTTGAAACCGATAAGGAATACGCCGTCATCTATCTAAATACCGAGATAGCGCCTGGAGGGTACTGGTGGTTATTCCCCAAGGACCCGGAGGGCAGAACTATAAATGTTGGCCTAGGCGTTGTCTGGGGGCCGCAGGGCTATAATCCGAGGCACAACTACAACAAGTACCTTAAACCCAGGTTCAAAGGCAGATTGATACATGCTGGTGGAGGCATAGTACCGACACGTAGACCGCTCCCCACGCTTGTATGGAGCAATGTAGGAGTAGTCGGTGATGCAGCATACACTGTTAACCCTGTCCACGGAGGCGGAATAGGATCTTCGATGCTTTCGGCCAGTATAGTAGCCAGGAATATGGCTAACGCGCTCGAGTCAGGAAGAGTGGATGAGACGACAATGTGGAAGGCAAACAAGGAATACATGGCAGTATACGGTGCGAAACAGGCTTCACTAGATATTCTGAGAATGTATCTCCAGAAGCTTACAAACGATGATTTCGAATGGATACTGAAGAACAAGATAGTTGACGGAGCCTCAATATATGATCTGGGGACAAAGGGTAGTCTCGTTGAGGAAATAGTCCGTGGCGTAGGCAGGCTGATCAGACTCTTGGGAAGACCGAGCCTGCTGAACCAGCTCAGAATAGTTAGGAGCTATATGAACAGGGTTAAAACACTATATCTCGACGAATACCCAGAATCACCAGATAAACTCCATGAATGGATGCTCCGTGCAGACTCTGTCTTCGACGAGTATAGGGTTGAGATAGGATACGATCCTGGGCCAAGGGTTAAATGGTGATAGTCGCGGGCCTGGACCTGAGGGCGCGTAGCGATAAGCCCACGGGAATAGCTTTTCTTAAAGACAATAAACTCGTTTTTGTATCCAAGACCTATACCGATGAAGAAATAATCGCGCTCCTCACAAGATATAAGCCACTAGTGGTTGCCCTAGATGCCCCGCTATCACATGCAAATGGATTTAGAGAAGTCGATAAAAAGATGATCAGGCAGGGCTATCGAGTTCTACCACCGGGATGGAAATCCATGAAGATGCTCGTATCAAGAGCGCTCAGGATCAAAGCATTATTGAGCGATAAAGGCATATATGTGATAGAGACTCATCCCAGAAGCTCGCTCAAATCCTCGGGCTGTAGCATAGAGGAATTACTGGGTATGGTAGGGATCGAAAAGGAAAGAATAAGGTGCTTGTCGAGGGATGAGGTGGATGCAGTGGTAGCTGCTTTGACAGCCTATTATTATGTTAGGGGAGAATATGTTAGCGTGAAAGACGTGGATGGAGAGATAATATTGTTGCCGAGAATATGCGGTTTATAGACGGGTTTAGGATAGATACTGTGGTGCGATCTCCACTATCCTATTCATAATGTAGTCGAGAACAGCTGTCTCACTGAATGGTTTCTTTAGTTTTATAAGTAATGGTATTTTCAGTGCAAACCCGCTTGCATGTGGGTGACCTCCTCCTCCGAGGGCTTTGGCTATTTCTCTGATGTTAACATTTCTGCTTCTCAGACTGACTTTTCCCTGATCAGATATGACAGCGACTACTTCAGCGTTTTTCCTGGCCATGATATAGGCGGCCGCAAAGCTGTTCTCGATGTACTTGTTGGACTTGATGAAAGCGAAGATTATTCCGTTGATATTCTTGATCCTTACATGTTTTTCTATCTCCTTGTACGCGTTGATCTCCTTCTCAACCCTCTCAATGAGTATATCGTTAAAGCTTTTATCCCATAGTTTTTCCTCGAGAATAGTTTCGAGGACTTTCATTCTCCACGTGTCAGGATCATCTCTACGTATGAGTCTGAGATACCATGGGCCCAGCCAGTGATCGAACCTCCATAGATCTCCTGAGCATACTCCTCTGACAAGTTCTTCTACGAAGTCCTTATTGATTTGTTCTCGATGTTGAGCATATCGTGCTACGACGCCGGTGGCACAGATAGATCTATCAACATGTATGTCAACACCTATTTTCTCGAATTCTTTGAGCCATTCCGCGTCCCATACGTGGTGATCATACCATTCTATCCTTATTCCTCCACGGATCTTTTCCTCGAGAATAGGCTTGATGTATTCGAAGGTTTTCTGGTTCATCCCCAGATCCATGAAGGCTATCGTACCGACATCATTGATCTTCTTTATCTTTTTGAAGGCCTCTATTAGCAGGTATGGCTCTGTGAACATTATATGGGCTGGCATGTAGCCCCTATAGTGAATATATACTGCGGCAGACCCTACTCCATCCATATCGGTGTGTGTCACAACCATGTATTTATCGGAGCCACTCAATGTTCTTGCCACCACTGCCTTGTCGAATCATTTTATCTAGCCTTATAAGGAAATATAAAGTAAGTGATAACCCGGTATAAAGTAGTGGTGTGAACACGGGCTTGCCGGGTATACCTAGAGATCTCTGTCTACGTTGCAAGGGCTACCGTAATCTATGCGGTCTAGGATATTGTCCCCTTCTCCGGAGCTTCCGCGGCAAGGTCAAGGTTATCACGAGTATTAATGATACGAGGGTTAACGGGGCAACTCCTCCTTCTGCGCTTGTCGGGGAGCATGGGTACCCCTATATTAACGTCTATATAGGGTTGCCTCCAAGTGTATACGGCGATGAGGCGAAGAAATATGATGATCCCCGTTCATGGTTCCTGAGGCTCGGCCTAGGCGATATTATAGAGCTGAGATCTCAGCTTGTCTACGCTAAGAAGAAGAGCAGAGCTAATAATCCATGGAGGCTCTATGAGGAAGAGATAGGATTAGCTGCTCTATCAAGAAGGCCTGTAGATGCAGAAGCAGAGCTCTCAAACATACCGAGACCGAGACTAAAGCTTGATCCTCTTCTACCACCGATGGGGCCGAGCATTACTGCCCGTAGAATAAGAGTTTCCGGGAATCCATCGCTACACCCGGTATTGGAGAAGACTATATGGGATGACCTTAGGGCCGAACAAGCTGTGTGGAGACTCCACAGAGTAGGCCTAGATCACTATGAGATAATTAGGGCTTTATCGCTAGGATTCATCGGTACGTTGAAGCGTAGAAGACTCGTGCCAACAAGGTGGAGCATAACAGCGGTAGATAGTATGCTCGCCAAGATGTACTTGAAGAAAATACATTTATCCAGACCAGTAAGCGATATACTCGTATATCACGCCGAGTATCTTTACAATAAGTACACGATAATACTAGCGCCCGGCCGGTATACCTCGACATGGATAGAGGTATGGATGCCTAACAGTCTCTGGAACCCGCATGCAGAGCCCTCAATACTCATAATAAAGGATGACTACTGGGGACGCCCCGAGAAAATGGATGGAGGATTCCTCGCAGCGAGAACCCCGATCCTCGAGCATTTAGCCCGTATGAATAGGCAGGCTAAAGTCATCATTCTGAGAGAAGTACTGCCACAATACATTTATCCCGTTGGAAACTGGCAGATAAGAATGACTGTCGCCGAAGCCCTCCGTCGAGGTCCCGTGTTGAAAAACCCTATGAAGAACGAGCTACTATTATATCTTAGAAAAACACATAGTGTACCCGATCACATCTATGACTATGTATGTAGGAAAATATATGGCGAGAGGCAGTTGACCCTCGATGATTTTCGGCATTAATAGAAACAACAACGTAGAAGAGGAACTTCGTTCGAATAAAGAAGCATATGTTTTATCTATTTTCATATATGTTGCGTTCATAGTATCAATAGCCATGTCCATATATATGTTCTGGCAAACATATTTCTTATATCCAAACTTATTAATCAAATTCAGCACATATTTTGTTTTGACAATATTCATATATATTGCTATAACAGAGATGTACGATCTGAACATTATGCTTTCAAAAATCAAGCTATTCTCAGAATTGCTATATATTAATGTAGGCTATATTCTCATAGCTCTGAGCATTTTATTATCTGTGGACTTATTAACAGATATATTAACAAATATATCAAGTAGCTATGTTTATTTATTCACGATAACAGATATCATATTTATTCTAGGCGAAACAATCCTACTATATACCCTAGGAAGAAAAATATTGTCAGAACTCGATCTAAAAAGGCTAATAGAAAGAATTTACGGCGACATATATGGACTCATAAGTAGTTTCTGGAAAAAGATCAAGAGATTAGACTTCTTTGCAGATACTACATATTTAATATTCATGACGTTGCTAAACACCTACCTAGCAATAGGTTTTCAGGCAGTGAGGATATTCAGTGTCGTAACGGATCATATATCTATTAATTCTATTCTGAACTGTCTAGTACTTATTATAATGATTAAGATCTTAATGTATTCGTTAACCATTTCATATATGACATATACCGGGGTAATACTTTCATCACAACAGAAGACTGAACTAAGAGATGTTCTACTTGCATTCAATAGACGTCAACCATTTATCGCGGCTATCTATTATAGGACAAATGACGAACTAAAGGATTATATCAAACATATTTTCAAAAACCCATTAAACGATGTAATCATAATAGTGCCATATGATCTTAAATCAGAGTGTGTGAAGTTTATCAAAGCTGTAGAGAATAATAATACAGCTGTTATAATTTATCTGAGAAGCCAAATGGTTGCCCTTCAGAAACTGCCCATGTCAACAAATAAGAAGATATTCTACATAAGCTCGCCTCAATTTATGCAGATAAGCCATGTAATACGGGATGTCAGGCTTTCAGCTCCAACTTTAAGAATAGTATTTTGTCTAGTGGGTAAAGAGAGTGTAATCGAGAAATCAGGTACTACGACAGTCTACAGGTTTATTAGAAGTATACTAAACTATTTTTGTATAATTGGGTCTTCACGTGTGTTCATAGAATTTCTTGTTCCACAAAATATTTCCAGCAAGATATTGGAGCTTTTATCACTAATTGTTCATGATAAATATACATTGTCTAAATAGTAATGAATAATAAATATGTTTTTTGAAACCGTTGTAATGTATGAGAATATTTATCGGATACTGTTGCCGTTTGATTTTATGGAATAAATCAATATTTAGTCTCAGATACATACTAGTTATGTAGATGGAGCGAAAAAATATTATGCACAAGGAGTTTGCTTATGGGATGTATGGAGGGATTATTATGAGTGTAATTGAAAAAATACCTACAGGAATCAAAGGATTTGACGAGATTATTGAAGGGGGCCTGCCACGACCAGGTATAACATATATAATAGGTCATCCGGGCACAGGTAAGACCACACTGGCACTACAGATCCTCTATAACCGAGCGCTTCAAGGAGAAAAAGGAATGTATGTGTCGTTAACGGAAAAGAAAGAATCAGTTATCATGAGATATAAGAATTTCCCTGCATTCAAAAAACTAGAAGAATTTATCAATGAGAAAAAACTCATGTTATTCGAAGCCATACCAACTTATGGTCTCAGTAAGGATATGGTGATAAGCCTTATCGATGATGCATTTAACATTGCCCAAGAGAACGGGGTAAAGAATATCATATTTGATACAGTGACAAGTCTAACAATGTATCTTAAGAGAGACGAGGTACGTACGATTTTATCGTATATTAACGATAAAATCTATAGCCAGAAGATAATGGGGATTATGATAGCAGAGCTCCCATTGTATAGCGAAGTAGTTAATCCTCCGAACGAGGAATTCATGTGTGACGTCCTAATAGTCATGGACTATGTATGGATCTATGCTGGGGCACCTAAGCTTGATGTGAGACTAATACCTGTTAAGAGCAGAGTAAGTAGAGTAGACAGGAGATCGTATATTGCTGTGATATCACCGGAAACAGGTATAGAGGTAATAGGTACAATAGAGACGGAACATTTCACCCCATTCAGACAGGGATAACCTAGTTGAACAACAGGTTTTCATCCTGTATACGTAGATCTATAAGGCATGCCCTCTTCATACCTTTATTCCTATTTATATTAATTATTCTAGTAACTGTTCTCTTCGTATTATCGAGTTCAGGTACTACGATAATTGTTTCGCCTGATTTTCTCCTTATATCAATGATTGTTTATATGCTTTTCATCACACTATTCCTACGTGTTTACAACTATGCTAAGACTGTTCTCGATATAGAGGTTTCGTGTGATATTATATCTTTGGAAAAACTCTTGTTTATCTACATCGTTACGATAATAATACCGTTGATTTATCCAGTTAAAGAGAACTTATCATATGTCATAGACATATTTATAACGATAACAGCGATTATTGTACAACTACACTATGCATCCATATTATCAAGAATATCGTATCTTATGGCTTCAACCTATAAATCGGGACAAGAGGAGACTCCAAGATTTCCGATGTATAGGTTTAGGAATATATGGCTTCTCCGAGGATTCATAGTTTTGGGAATCATACTTGTCCTAGCACTTTTTATATCTCTGAGATTTTTTATGTCCGGTATCAGCAATGATTACATAGTATTCATTGCCATCCTAACAATATTTTTTCTTGTATTATCAGGCATTTTGTCTATAAAATATAAGATAGCGAATGATCCGTATCGTGGCCTTAGATTTGCCTCCCTCTACAGGATGTTCACGATCATGAATATGCTAGCAGTATTCATATTCTACGGAATCGCTACAGCAAGCACGAGAAAAATATATGGAACTATTGATCCGTATGTTGTATCATTTCTCGTCGAAACTGTTGCTGCTATGTTCATAATTGTTTATCTAAAGTACTCTCTCGACGATCTCATTGGATTGATAATAGTGTCCAAGGTTCCAGGGATAGCTAAGGAAGCCGGTATGCTTCCCATATATATGATTATACATGACATCCCTGTTATGGAGAGTATATCCAAGGTATCACACGCATTTAACGATATCTTAAGATCCATATGGCTCGCTGGATTCCCTATAAACACGGTAATTTATATTTCGAAACCATATAGTCTTCTAAGAACAATGCTTCTTTTCAACTTTAACGAGACATTTGAAGAAGTCAAAGAAGAGATGACAAGTCTAGGTGAAGATTTCGTAAAAGTAGTTGGACCGCCTGAAGCCTATATATTTAATATAGCGTACCCAGTAGCTGAAACTCTACCACGTCCGCCGAGATATTATTTCAATATTAAAGTACATGAGAGAAACATTACGTTCGAGAGGATCTACTTAATACGTTCTATAATGAGCATTATCAGAAAGTCGAAAGGTGTTCTATTAATAATAGAGGATCTATCTGATCTAATCAATATTAGTAGTTTCACGACAGTATATTCACTCATCAGAACACTCCTTTCCCTATTGAGACCAAACGTCGATGCAATGATCATAATCACGCCCGATTATAAGCCTCACGAACAATACATAAATGTTTTCAAGAACATAGCAAATAACGTAGTGGATGTAACAAGATTATTAATCTAAGACTGCGTTTAACATCTTATAGTTATGTTTAGACAATGTTTTTAGCCCGGGTTTTGTAGGGGAGGGTTATCATTGGCGGAGAATGCCGAGGAAAAGGAAATCTACGAGATTATTGCAGGCATGCCTATTGAGACAGATAAGCTAAACGTCCTCTCCGACATAACATTTGAAGCCCAGCTCTTACTGAGGAGCAAGTTTATAAAGAAAATAAAGCTTGGGTTCGAAGACTTTAAGAATCTGCCTAAACTCGCCGAAGATAAAGAAGTTCTCCTCACAACAACCCTAGATGGCAAGAGGTTTATCATTTATTTGAGCCATGGCAAAATAGTCTCCTCCGCAATGGTTGATACCAGTAGTGGTACTAGGCAGGTTGGATTAAAGCCACTCGCAACCCTCATAGCAGCTTCTAAGATCTCCCCTATAACTTTCAAGCTATATGAAGTACAACCTATGGTTTCGGAGGATAGAACAAGAGAGGCAAGTATAAGGCCTTCACTCCTAGAAAAGGGTTCGAGGAAACGTAGCGGGCCCATCGAAGTCAAGGCTGTGCCCGAAGTAAGGCCTGTACCGATACCAAAAGAAGAAAAAGAAGGACAGCCTATCATCCTGGAGTTCACGAGGCGCATTAAGGAGTTCATGGATAAAATGAAGGAAGACGTGTCTGATCTAGCCGGTTATTACGGATGTAAGTTCCTCGACCTCAAGATCGAGATAAGCAGAGGTGTCCTGAAGATTAAGATCTATGTTAAAAAGAAAGGATTATTCACAAAATGCAGAACAGAGGATCTCAAAAAAGCCGTGGAAAACGATGCTGATATACTTCTAACAATGCTCGATCTCGATACACCGTGCGAGGTATATGTTATTGAGCGTAAGAAGTAGGGCTAGTCATATATAGTGGAATATTTATATTTCGGTCTTATCCTCGCTGCTTAGTATTTGACTATCATTTATATTTGATAGCCACAATAGATACATTATGTAATTAATAGTGGTTAGAAGTTTTGGTAATTTACTATAAGATGATAAACGAAATGGTGGATCTCGGTTGATACTGAGATTTGTACGTGTTAGAGAAAAACCAGCTGGCAAAATGCCCGATCTCTATATTGATACCATATATGAGCTGGGAAAATACTCGTATTCGGCAATGGTCCTCCGTGTAAAGGATCGGCCAGGAGTTCTTGCCAAGATACTGAACGTGCTTGCCGAGCGAGGAGTTGATATAGCGAAGGTTAATGTTCCTGAAATACCTAGTGGTGGAGAAGGTTTCGTCTCGATCCTGATGCGTAATTGTGGTGAAGCCTGCCTCGAAGAAGTGGAGAAACAGCTCAAGAAGCTAGACGTCGTTCTCGGGATAAGGAAGTTTCTTCCTCAGACCGGGTTCTTGTTCATCAAGTATAACTCTATAAAGCTCATTGATCAACCTGCAGTCATAGTTACGCGCAACATGATACGTAGCATTATAGATGTTTTTATCAAGCAGGGAGGATACGCTGATCTAGGGACGAGGAATGCGTTGAGAACAATAGGTCATGGTATAGGAAAGCAGTTGTACGAGTGTATATCAAAGATAGAGATGGAGGTTGGCGAGGGCATTGAAGAATATAAGGTAGCCTTAAACCTGTTGAAAGACATTTATGAATCGCTAGGATTTGGTATAATGGATATAATCGAAGTGTTGCCGATGATGAGGTATACGATAAGGATAAAGAATAATATGGAGTGCATTGCTGCCCGTGACCTCCATATAATTGATTTCACGGGATATATTACGAGAGGGATACTGGAGAGGTTCTTTGCCGATCTCTTTGGTCGTCGTGCAGTAGCAAAAGAGACGAGATGCATCAATCATGGAGATGATGTCGATGAGTTCAAAGTAGACATCTATGAGTCATCATCAACGCTATTACTCAGGTAATACTTGTTTTAAATAATATTAAGTGTATAAATGCTCATTATTTAAAGAATTTCATTTTTAGAATCCATAACCAGATCAATGTGTGGTTTCAAAAGATACAATATATGAAGAAGATAGAGAGACAAAATAGGGGGTTATAGTTACATTCCAAGCTCTCTTGTTCTCTCGAATAATTCCTTCGTAGCTTCGCCTACTTCTTTAGTGCCTGAGACTAGCTCTGCCGTTTCTGCGGCCTCTGTTTCTGGAGCCATTGACAGTACTTCTGCTTCTGTTCCTGTCTCCTTGAGCTCTTCTACAGCGCGCTTGTAGACTGCTGCTGGGTCGTAGTAGTAGTTGAAGATTATTCTTGATACATCCCATACGTTGGTGACTCCCTTGTAGAGCATCCAGTTGAGTATGGTGGCTTTCCTGTAGATCTCGTCGATTATGTCTTCTAGTTCTAGTCCGCTCTTCATAGCTATATCTCTGAGATGTATGCTTTTCTCCATGTCGATCCTGAAGGCGTCTTTCTTGGGATCCCACTGTGCGATCGTTATGTAGCGGTTGAAGTCCTCCACTTCTTGTATAACGGTCACTCTTCTCTGTACCTTGACGACACCTTTCTCAATACGTGTGATCACACGGCGTAGATGTATGAATATATTCATAAGCCTCATATATGTTGGCGGAATATTCATCGGCGGACTCGTCAGCCTCTTAATAGCGTAATCAAGAGTCTCGGCATGGATAGTTGAGTTGTGTGTTAGTACTAGTCCTCCTGATATTGCGAACATATGCGTGCCCGGTACTTCGATATCATATAAAAGTGAATCTTTCTCTACGGTCTCTGTACGTATAACTTTATGTATGTATAGCCCGTCATATTTCTTGACCTTAGTATAAGTTCTCTTCTTCAATAGTTCCCGCCTACCGAGTATTTCCAGTATTTTAACCTTGCTACTACCGCCGATAATCGTTATAACATAGATTATGGATGATTTCTTTGCAAATCCTCTAGTATTATCAACTATTCTTAACGAAGCAAGTATATCCAAGCTTTTCAGAATCACGATGATTGATTCGGCAAGTTTTCTATTTACAGTCCGAGCGTTTATACGTATATGTTTGTCTTTATCAACTATTACACTTCCATCTCCATCCCAATAACCCTCAATAATACCTCTGCGGAAGTCTTCTGGAGCTCTTAGAGCTAAGTCTAGTGGTACGCTACGTTCATAGTCATTGACTTTTCCTTGGAGTATTTCATAGATTAGCAGTGCTAATGCTTTGGAATCAACATTTATGAATAGAATGTTGTCCTTCGTTTGTACTACATATATTGCTTCTTCGTCTAGCCCGATCCTTTTCAGTGTTTCAATGAACTTATTTGCTAATCTGGTGTCTTTACCCGGATATAGTACGATGCGTCTTGGTAGCCCGTCCTTGTCGTCATATTGTATTGTTCCATCTGCTAGGAAGAATCCTAAGATATAGCCGAAATTCCTGTCTAGTTTGATTCTTATCGGTATGGATCTTCTTCCTTTTTCTCCGTACTTTACTTTTCCATCACTTAGCTTATCAGGGTGTATTCCTAGCTCTATGAATAATCTGTAGGGTATTGAGGCTTTTCCATAGTACCAATCATCAACATCACTAATTGATCTACCGATCTTGGATGCAGTCTTACGGATTTCTCCTTTTCCATACTCCCTGAGTACTTTACTAGCATTTTCTATGTAGAGCTTGTCACTGTATTTCTCTAGAAGTTTAACTGCATTGATCTCATTTATTTCTTCATCAGTTAGTGCCAACGTTCTTAATGAAACAAGTAGGTCGCCCTTCTTAAGCTTGTGTGCTGGCTTGGTGGTCAGCTTTCCGTTCTCGAGGACGATCACTGGATGATTCTCGTGTACTTCATGTACGACGCCTCCTTCGAGATGTATTCTAACGAATCTATTTGATCCGTTCTTTACTACAACTCTTGAAACGGGTACCCATAGCGGTTTTCCATCTGAATATGTTAGGACTTTAAGATCTTTTACTTTGTTATCTATCACATCTTCGACTAGTTTTCCTATCTCGTATAGGTCTATACGTCCATTAACAGAAGCTAGTACTAGCTGGTCTCTCGGTAGACATAGGCCTCCGTGTCCTGTGGCTAGTGATTGGAAGAGCACAAACGCTTCTTCACCGCGAACCTCACCAACAATAATATAGTCAGGACGATAACGCAGGCTCAGCTTTACCAGATCGAACAACCTAATACTCGTACCACCCGAAGAGCCAACCAGGTAGCTCTCACGGCTCGTAAGCTGCACCCAGTTAGGATGAGGCAGGTTAATCTCAGGAGTATCCTCAACAGTAACAATCTTCATACCAGGCTTGATAAACATCGAGATAACGTTTAGCAGAGTGGTGTTGTGGTTTAGCCTCCACCCTATCTGTCCTATGACGAAGTTATGCGTGTCTTCTACTTCGAAGTCGTAGAGATACTCATTTGTTGGTTCGACTTGTTCGATCCTCAGTATTTTCTCGCAGAATACATCGCCGATAACCAGTGATTCCATCTTGTCGAGTAGGGCTATTGCCTGGCTACCAGTTTTTGCCTTATAATATCCGATGAAGTCTAGAAGGTCTTCTCTATCAAGAGCTCTATATCCGTGCTCGTACTGTCTAACGTATCTACTGGATAGCCCTAGTTCTTTCTCAACACGTTTCTTACCAATGCCGAGCCTACTCCTTATCTCTGCAAGCGCTGGGCCTACAGGGAATACATCTATGTTCGGGTTGGGCTGAACATCTGCATTATTACCGATAATCTCTTCGATCTTCTCTCTGGATATACTGTATTCTCTGAGCATAGCTATGAATCTGGCCGCCTCGGAGCCATATATGATAACTCTGTATAACGGTGTGTTCTTGACAGGTTTTTCTTTGACTACGTGTTTTATACGCATCCTCTTCAGGATCAAGGATATGCCGTTGGCGAGATCCTTAGACCTGGTTGAGAACCCAACTATGATCTCGTTCTTGCCGCTGCTCTTCTTGACGTACAGTGATCCATCTGCATCGAATAGCCCGGCTAGGAATGCCTTTAGAACATCCGGATCATTATTGAACAATATTTCTTCGGGTATGCGGACGGTATAGCTCTTCTTTTCATTGAATAGCTTGGCTAGCTTAGCGGCTAGGTTTTCGTCGTTGAATCTAATGAGTAGTACTTCGTTCCTCTTGTCCACTGTAATATTGGGGGTTTTACCGTATAGTCTGCGTGCTATACTGATGTATTTCTCCTTAATGCTCTGATCCTTCGTTGTCAAGCATACCGTGGAGCGGTCGAGGTAGCCATCACCTATCCATAAGCCCAGGAAATATGCTTCCTCGGGCGAAACCCTGTATATACCGCCATAATCAGTGTTAAGCCATACGTTTACGAGGTAGTCTCCCTCTCTTATGTCCTGGGCTGTTACAGGTACTAGTTCTAGTGTCTCAGGATCAAGTTTGATGAAGTTGTGGTCTATGGTCGTAGTTATTATTGATGAGTTCGTCACAACCTTCACTAATGCCCTGTTATCTCTGTGTTTAATGGCGCGAACTATGCGTTTCCATGTTAGCTTGTAGTCGTTATCTATGCTTAGGACCTCGATATTTTCTTCGACATCCTTAACTATGTGGTCGCCTACACGGTATTCTCTTGATTTAATCATCTCGTATAGTTCATCGGCACGTACTATGCGTGGCTCCCCGTTTATCCTTGCTATGATAAGTGTGTCCCCAGGGAAGCTCTTACCGGTACCAGTGCCGCCGGCGATCATTGCTGTTTTGGCGTGTTCGATTAGTTCCCATAGGTAGGCTGCTACGAGTGTATCGAGTTCTCCGGACTGTATTATCTCTATGACACTGAACGGTCTCTCACGGAACTTACGTATTGTGAAGGTTGGCCCTTTGACTGATACTTCTCTTCCGAAGGTTGCTGCTAGCCTGTGTTTTTCCGGTAGCATTGCGTCTAGGATTGGAAATGCTATGCTGATGTGTTTGCCAGCCATGTGCGCCATTTTCATGATGAACTCGTTGAGGTAGTCTTCGTCGAGGAATGTTATGTTGGTCGGTATGCTCTCGTATTTCTTGTGCCATACGTAGATCGGTATGTTTACTCCGTTACAGCTTATATCCTCAATGTTCGGGTCTTTCATGAGCGGGTCTATCGGGCCGTAGCCAAGGAGGTTTCTCTCGATATAGTAGAGTAGCTTGATACGCCTAGCGCCTACTAGGCCTAGTTTCTGCTTGTACTTATCCGCTATGCGCTCTGCTTCTCTGAACACGTATCCCTTCAGGTCCTTTATGTCCTCGGGCTTTGTAGGCGGCTTGATCTCGTCCATCAAGATCTCGGTGAGCTTCTCGAGGACCGCTCTATCTGTTGGTGTCAAACCGTATTCTTCGACAAAATACATTGGGCCCTGCGGTGTCTCGGCTATAACTACTTTGACGAACGGCTTGTAGACGTAGTAGCTCTCCATTATCCTCCAGCTAGGATCGCGGCGTGCCACCTGTATAGGCTCTGTAGGCATAATGACGTGGCGTATAGCCTCCATCTCGGCCTGGCCAGCGCGGAGGCTCCTAGGCTTTCTCTTCTTACTCTTCTTGGTAAATACTCTGCTCTGCAAAATCTTCTTCAGTGAAGGCAAATGCAGACGCCCCTCTCTGACAAAACTAAATAGTGCTGGACATAATTCTTTTGCTTTCAGTAATAATAAGTTTTTAATCCCAGTATGTAAACCTTGTCTAGCGATATGTATATGTGTGTGACAAACACTAGGATCGATCTGGGGGCCGAGGATAAATATATGCTCCGTAAAAGAAAATAAATAAAATATAGTAGTTTTGCGGTGATGCTCTCTTGGGTTTCTGGGACTGGGTTTACATGGTTTTCGGGGGTTTTGGCAAGAAAATACTTGAGATCTACCCTAACCTCCCTGATCAGATAAGGAAAAGCGGTATGCATATTTACCCTGAGGTATACGCTTCTTTCGTAGCATTCATGACACTAGTCATATCTGGTTTCTCAGCAGTCCTAGCAGTACTCCTCATAGTTTTCAGGCTCCACTTCCTGATATTCATCCCTATACTTCTTCCCGCATTCAGCTTCGTGTTCCTCGTCTATTTCCCATCGATGCTCGCGAGTAGCCGTGCAGGAGGTATTGAGGGAGAATTCCCATATACGGTTGCATATCTAAGCATGATGGTTATGAGTGGCCTATCACCATACAGTGCTTTCGAAAGGATCACTAGGAGCAGGCGTGTCTTCATCAAGAGCAGTGAGCTTAGCCAGCGTTTCATACTGCTGGTTAGAGTACTGGGCCGTGACCCATTATCCGCTTTCGCCATGCTGAGCGCACGCACACCGAGCGCCACAGTACGTGATCTCCTGATGGGCTATGTAACAACTGTCCGTGCAGGCGGCGATGTAGCCGACTACTTGACGAAGAAGGCTAGACTATTGTTCTCGGAGATAATCGTAAAGATGAAGATCATAGCCGATAAGCTTGCCAGCATACTGGAGGCCTACCTTGCGCTCGTCCTCCTTTCCATGATAAGCCTAACCGTGATGTACTTCGTAACAGTATCATTCGTCAGTGTGATTCCCTTCGGCCTAAGCCCGGGCGGGATGTTCCTATTCCTCTACGTCATGATGCCAATGATGTCCGCGATGATCATCTACCTAACGGATCTGATACAGTATAAGGAGCCGTGGGTAGATTATCGCCCATACATAGTCTTCGCAGGCCTCTCCCTACCTCTAGCTGCTTATCTCTCAATCTTCGGGATCCTACTACCAAGTGTCCTACCGCCGGGTAACAGATTAAGAGAGAGCTTCCTCGTAAAAGGCCTCCACGACTTCCTAGCCCTACCAGCAACCCTCGTCCACGCACCGAGCTACGCTGTATCCAGCATACAGTTCGCACTAGTACTCCTCATAGCAACACTCCCAGCAATGATATATTACGAGTACGTATCCCGCGAATACAAGGTAGTAAACGGGATAACATTGTTCCTTAGAGACCTGGTAGAAGTTAGGAAAACAGGTTTATCGCCCGAGAGATCAATAATCGAGCTCTCAAGAAGAAACTATGGAGCATTCACAAAGTACTTGAGGAAAATGGCTTTACAGCTAAGCCTAGGAGTACCCCTCTCAAAGATAATCGATGACCTGTTCAAGAAGATAATAGTGTGGAGAGCCAAAGTCCTTCTATACGTCCTCACCGACGCTATAGAGGTCGGAGGCGGAACGATCGAGGTAATGGAGAACCTAGCATGGTTCGCGGAGAGCATAGATGCTATAGAGGATGAGCGTAAAAAGAACCTCCGCACACTACTCATAGTACCCTATATGGGAGGAATACTCACCGCAGCAACAGTAGTCATGCTGACAGCCTATCTCGGAAGCTTACCACTAAGTATGGGAGCGTTCGCGACCGCAGCAGCTATGACATTACCCTCAATCATACTCAACACTTACTTCATGGGATTAGTGGCTGGAAAAGTATCGGCTGGAAGTGTAGCCTCAGGATTCAAGCACGCCTTCCTACTAACACTGATATCAATGGTACTCCTGCTCGCCTCGGGGATCATAGGATCACACTTAATGGTAACGCCCTCAGGACGCGCAGTAATACCGGGTGGATAAACCATGAAGAAACCCAGGAGGAGACAGAAAGCAGTAAGCGAAGTAATATCAACAGTGATCCTAGCTGCAACCGTGATAATGATATCGCTCATAGTATTCTACTACGCTATGCTCTCCTTCCAGACAAGCAGTCTAGCAACACAGTTCGGCTACACGAAATCAGTCCTACTAGTCCTAGCGTCAAACATTAACTATATACTAGCGGGAAACCAGTACTACGCAAACATACCTACAAAATCAGTAGGCGTGGGCTACAACCACACATCAACATACACTTTATCGATTGGAATCCCAGCCTATAATATAACGATAAAGATCTATAATCCATTGAATAGGCCTCTCGAGAACTACCAAGTACTAGTATGGCTTAATTCAACCAATTTCCATGGATGGAAATACCTAAACATGACAGGTAATACTACAGACTTTATCTTCGTGGATCCAAACTACCATATACTCAGTTTCTACGTGCAAGAGTTTAACCCGGCTTCAGAGCAGGCGAAGATCTGGGTAAAGATACCTTATATCCCGAGTAACGGCTCGATAAACATTACGATGTTCTATGGAAATCCATCAATTAAGGGCACTAGTGACTTCTACGCTGTTTTTGACAAATTCTATGATGATTTTACATCTAATCCATATACTGATGGAAAATGGGTGATATTCAAAAATCTAGGTAGTAATACTTCTGCAGAGTTTGTCTGGGATCAAAAGCTAGGTATAGTAAATCTCACAACACTAGATACTGATCTAGGAACAATAGGTTTTGCCGCACAGAATGGGAAGCCTATAGAAGGTTTACCTGTAAGGGCTGTTATTAGGTATTTAGGAGGGAATCCCGCAAACCAGCCAGCTGATGGTTTTGCGTTTGCCTTTAACAAGAATATAACCACATACGAGTTGTATGCTGATAAATACAATGATAGCGGTCAAGGCGGCTCTCTTTATTTAGAACTATTTAAAGAGTACTCATCATCGAGTATCAAGTTGATCAAATCTGATGGATATGCTTTGGTGCTCGACGCCTATCGTAATCTAAACACGCGTATTCCTCAATATTCTGACCCGCCAGTACCGTATGTAGCTATTGAAAGAACCAATGTGACATTCCCGTATCCCAAGATAGATAATAAGTATAACACTACGAGTATAGTTACTGATCTAAGATGGCATGTTATCGAGCTTAATATAGCGCCGGATTATTCTTATGCTAATGTAAGCATCGATGGCTATTTATCCAGCAATCTAACCAATATACGATTGCCAGGCATTATTCCTGGATGCACTGGTTTTGGAATAGCGGCTGCGACTGGAGGGTTGTATGCATATTTTTGTGTTGACTATGTAGATGTTTATTACAGAAAATATTATGGCGTAGATCCGCAGGTATACGTGTATCCGGTAAATGGTACAGGTTATGCACCGATCTATACTATGGATTACCTAGGCATATATACGGCTGCCTACGCAGCCTTTACTACGACGTGGCAAGTAGTCTATGGTACGAGTAACTATACTGTTGATGATATCAGGCTTCTGCCGAGAGTGGTTCAGTTCTATAAGGATGGTTTCACCTATGCAGAGCTCGACACTTTCAGGTTTCTTGTGAACAGATATGAAATAAGAACGGCTACTGGTACAACCACTAATACAACCTATATTATTAGCATGTTAGGTGTTGAGCTATCCCCCCAGATAATGTCTTCGAGCCCATCGCAGCTGGTAGTATCATATGCCGGAATAGCGTACACTAGATCATTTAACACTACTGGTCTAGCCGTGATAGTAAGTATTAATGGCCGGCATAAAATAACGGACCTAGCATCTCTATTGCCCGGCTATAAACCTCCCACATCGAGCATAGAGATATTCATAACTATTAAGAAGCTCAACGTGGTGTTCATCTGATGGTAGCGCCGATAATAACACATGTTATCGGTATAACGGCGCTACTAGCTATCATGATGATCATAATAATGTATGTGGGCTTTATGACGCAGACAATGATGTATGAGAACGTTAAGAAAAACCTCGAAATCGTAGCCCGGTCCCTGGCTATGCAGCTTTACTATGGGATAACATCGAATAGCAACATGTCGTTACAGCTAGACTATCCATTAGTCGTAGGAAAAAATGTTTTCTATAACATATACATTGCCAATACATCATATATCCTAGGAGTAGCCCCATCCCTCTCCGATAAGCTTCAACCATCACAGCTCTACGTACTCGTCATGACCCCGGACAAACAAGTATATGCCTACACCCCTGTCTGCAACATAACTTTTAATGGTAAGACAATACTGGTTCAGAACAACATGATCGTCATAGGGAGCGGTACCGTGGCAACCCTGGCGATAGAAATAAACTCCACCAACATATACATATCTATATACAAAATAGAGGTAAGATATCCATGAAAGAAATAATCGAATACATTTTAGCCGCCTTAATCATAGTTTCCGTTATACCCATAATAACATACGTAGAAAATACAGTATATTCTCCAAGACCAAGACCTGTAGAGCCTATCGTACAAGCCGTTTTCACTAACAAGCTTTTCAATATAATAAACAATATCTTCTCTTCAGGAAACCTTACACTTTTCCAGTCGAGCTTATTTAATGCACTAATAGCACAACAGTTATCCGCATACAGCGACTACGGCTACAACATAACGATCAGATCATACGCTATAAAAATTGACGCAGTAAGTTATACAATAAACGTTACAACAATGTATAAAGGCACAGTATCACTACTAGTGGTTTCAACAGACTTATCAATAGCGACTAAGAATACTCCACGCCAGATAATACCACTACCAAATAACACATATGAATACGTATTTGAAAACCCTATCCATAAACCTAAATCTATTGCCCTCGTCGTAGCAGTACTTGATATTGGAACAGCAAAATTCATAGACTATAAAATAGTAAGCAATGATATGAAACAACTATCACTAATAAACATCAATGGACAGGTATACCTCGTAGCACCAACAACACTAACGACAGCACTAGCCACAGCACCCGGACAAGCAATAATATGCTACTATGATCCAACGACACAGAATTTCTACACATACGGTCATAGAAACTATAAATATGTTAGTAGTAGCAGTATGTATAAACAACCACATATTAACAGTACGTTCACCGGTATATTTAACAGGACGATAATATACACTAACTATACCAATATTTGGTACAACGTCTCATATGCTGGAAGTATAAATCTACATGGAAGCCCATATAACATGTTCAAATTATATTCCTATATAAACGAAACCAATGGGTACTTCCAGGGTAAATATAACTTTACAGGCACACTAGTCACCAATACAGCAACAGTAACAACAACACTGGTTGTAAGAACTGTAACTAAGACAATTTTATTACCTACTTTTACAACTATTACATATACTACATCATTACCTGTCCAAGCTAATGTTACTGTATATTACGCAAAGATAACAAGTACCACTCTTCGCTATAGCTCTACAACATCATATCCACTAGGATCAAATACAGCCACATACGCGATCTATTACCCATTATTGAATGCCGTCGCAATAATAGTGAAAGACTCGAGCGGTAACTTGTATGTTGCATTACCGTATTTTAACTATCTCACAGCCGGGTCAACTATACCGAAGAACTGGCCAGTGAGCCGCGAAGCTTACTGGTATACAGTGGGAATGTTCAGTTACTATGTTGAAATATCTGTTTGGAGGAAATCAATATGAAGAGCCAATCAGTTGTTATATCAGCATATATGGCTGTCGCATTACTAATAGTAGCCATGGCCACTATTTACGTTTATATACTACCGCATTCACAAACATTTCTCTCATCATACTCTACTATGGATGTTAAAAGTATCGTCTATAGCCGCTATTCATGGAGTGCTAAGGCTTTGGCTGAACAACTACACAACGTCTTAGGATTTAAGTATGTCTACGTTAATATCACTGTTTACAATATAACTTCGGGTAAACTGATCAGTAGTGATTACTACATCATATTACCTACTAAGACGGAAAGCCTTGTTTATGCATCGTATAATCTTACATCGTTTTCGCCGAACGGATTGATGTACATTTATAATATAAGGGTGGGAAGATGAGGGGACAAATACCGATTATTATAGCCCTAGCAATCATAATGGCCATAATAATATCTACAGCTCTTTATTTGTCAACTATACCAGTTAATGTAAAGTACTCATTTGCTGGTAAGCAATATTCTGACTGGGAGGTATACGATCATGAGCTGACACAACTTCTCATATATATGCTTAGAGAAGGAGGACAAAAAGCAACTACTACGGCCGAGGACGAGCTTACGAGTATTATTTTCAAGCAGGAGTACAATTATACAAGAATTACTGCGCCAATTAGGGTTAGAGTGACAGTGTTCACAATTTTTCCTTTACACTTCTACTATTTGTATTACTGGGTAAATGTTACTACTGGAAAAGAATATGTATCGATTATTCCGACCTATTATTCAAACACTATTCTTTCATTGATCAGTAGTGATGCGACCAAAGTTCTCAACACAACAGCATTGTCTATTCTCAATAACTGGATTAATAGTATGAATAAACTTGGAATAAGAGTAGTACTTGATAAGTTTAATGCATTCTATAATTTATCGTTGACGAGCAGTGGAGGTACAGTTATTGGTACAACATTGGTTTCCGTTAATTATACGCTTACGATATTTAATCAGCTCGGCGAATACCGTGTATACACAAAGACATCGCTTCTTTACTGCCAAGAAAACTTTACCCATGGATATGTATTGGGCAAAGATAACTATAGTGGTGGGTTTATATTACCGGCAACTATTCGTTCTTACTTGGTAATTGACGGTACTAAATATTACTATGTATTATCTTCCCAGAACATAAAGACATATTATTATTCACCATTATTTGCAACATTGCCCGTATTTGCCACGATATATGGTGGAAACCCAACTGTACAGGCATACATAGTTAATAATGGAGCAGCAATATTCTATCGTGGCAAAGGACTAGTCAATGTATCAACAATAATAAGGTACACGCCATACAATAGTTTCCTTGTTAATTGGCTAAAATATGTTCATTTCTTACCAATAATTAGCTTAATAAAATCTCCGGAAGTCGACAGGGACAATGCATATGTTATATTTAATAATATGACGTGGGAACGCAACTACTATGCCGATCTAAACGTATCTTACTCACGTCTAATAAGAAATAGTGTAAACATTACTAATATAAGAGGAAGTAACGTCTTAGTAGACTTCTCATTATATTCTTCATGGCTCAAAGTTAATTATACTAAGTCAATAACCTTCTATGTTCCCGGATACACGGTAACCCAGGTTAATGGTATCCCTGTAATAATTCCAACGCAATTCTTCATACATTACTGGGGAGACTATTACTCTTATGACAGATATGTAGCTAGTATAGATATTAGGGGGACATGAGCCAATACGCTAAAATATTGAAGACAGTACATTAAATATAAATTCATATGCTAGGAACGCGTAATACAAGCAGTAAACTATAAGCTTTTAAACCATTATCGGCCTTTTGTCAAGGTATAAGAGGATAAATTCATTATTTGGTGAGTGAATATGCGCGCTATATCGCCTGTTATTGCGACTGTTATTATTGTATCTGTTGCGATCGCTATTAGCATTGCTGTGGCGTTGTGGCTCACCGGCATAACAAGCGGATTCACCCAGACGGAGGATTTGCAGATAGTATCGAGCTACGCGTCAGGAAACTCGACTGCAGGATGGAATATAACACTAATAGTAAAGAACACTGGGACTGTCGCTGCAACTATCGATAATGTCTTTGTTAATGGAAAGCCATACAGTTCCCAGGGATTAAACGTATACGTCAACGGCACAGGTACGGGCGGAGTCTTCAAGAAATTCACGTCAACATACACGATCAATCCCGGCGACACAGCGACAATAAAGGTAGAGATACCCAAGAATACTTCGGGATTCACCGATGGCCAGATGGTTAACGTTAAGATACATACCGCTAGTGGCAGAGACTATCCGGCGACAGTAACACTTCCATAAATTTATGTATACAATGATCGTAAGCCTAATATTTTTAAAACTTTTTACACTTTCAAATATTTCCTTCACTTTATAGTAGTATTATGAAATGTAATCAATCAATAATACCCTGTGAATACTGAAAGAAGTTTTTAAAACAATTAAAGCCATAATATAGAAAGAAAAATAAGACGTATAAGGTGTAACGCTATGAGAGCTATATCTCCGGTCATAGCAACAGTTATCATAGTGTCTGTTGCTATTGCGATCAGTATAGCTGTTGCATTATGGCTAACTGGTATTACCAGCGGTTTTACACAGACGGAGAATTTACAAATAGTATCAAGCTATGCAACAGGTAATTCAACTACGCATTGGACAATAACTCTCCTAGTCAAAAACACTGGTACAACCACAGCAACAATAGACAATATATTCATAAACGGTAAGCCATTTAACGATTATACAGGTGTATCTATAAGTATAAACGGAACAACATTTAATCCTGGAATTACCTATCCTATAAAGCCAGGTGATCATACTAATATAACAATAATTATCCCAGGATCAACTCAAGGATTCACAGATGGCCAGATGGTGAATATTAAGATTCATACCGCGAGCGGTAGAGACTACCCCGTGACAGTAACACTACCGTGAAACCCGGAAGTACCATATATAATAAAGGTAGGAATACGATGGCGTTTTCCACTATGTCACACTTTAGGGGGAGACATTGTAATTATTTTTTCTAATCTTGAACGAAACAAACAAGTAATATTTAGAAGACTCCTTTATTAACAAAATGCGAATGTTATCAATAAATATAGTGAAAAACAAGAATATTATCTTGTAGGTGAATGGTTATGAAGGCTATATCCCCGGTTATTGCTACGGTTATTATTGTCTCTGTCGCTATTGCTATTAGTATTGCTGTGGCGTTATGGCTGACCGGTATTACTAGTGGGTTCACTCAGACAGAGAACCTACAAATAGTATCAGCGTACGCGACATGGAATGATACATTAGCTGTTTGGAATGTTACGCTAACAGTAAAGAATACTGGTACCACTGCTGCGACAATAGACAATATATTCATAAACAATAAACCAATAACTATATCATCCTCCGAAAGTTATATAGGAAAAGTTATTAATATCACGAAAATAACCATTGATCCCGGTGAGCAATCCATAATTTCTATATATTTAACAAACTATACTGCTACCAATACTAACCAATTATTCAGTTCTTGGAATATACCGAGTACTGTATTACAGGCGCTATCTGGTTATACTCATGGCCAGATGGTGAATATTAAGATTCATACCGCGAGCGGTAGAGACTACCCTGTAACAATAACATTACCATAACCAAAACCCATTATTTTTTAAATTGAACTAATTTTAATCAAAATACAGATGAAAAATATAATATTATACATGTATAATAGGATTTAAAATCCTTATAGACAAATAACCTAATCATAGGTGAATGGTTATGAAGGCTATATCCCCGGTTATTGCTACGGTTATTATTGTCTCTGTCGCTATTGCTATTAGTATTGCTGTGGCGTTATGGCTGACCGGTATTACTAGTGGGTTCACTCAGACAGAGAACCTACAAATAGTATCAAGCTATGCCCAGGTTGGAAACTATTATAACTTTACAGTTAATAATACAAAGCCACTAAACTACACTTTATTATTTGGAGTAGGTAATTACTACTGGGGTCTCTATACAAACAACTGGACAAGTTTCAATCTAACATACCCGAATGTTGCCAAAGCGACTATTAATGTAACAAACTTAGTACATGGTTCATCCTGGTTTCCATCGAAAAATGGTACAGATGGATGGGTTATAAGAATAATGATTAAGAATACTGGTACTGTTCAAGCAACTATCGACAATATATTTATAAATAACGTACCATTATCAAATGCTGCAGGCGTTGTATGCTATAATGGTACATCGGCAAGTATTGCGTCAGGTAAAGAACTGCAGATTCTAATATTTCTCGAAAGCGGTACACACTTCTCTTCTGGCCAGATGGTGAATATTAAGATTCACACCGCGAGCGGTAGGGATTATCCGACGACGATAACTCTGCCGTGATGGTGGTTTAGTGTATTTGTTTTTTTGGCTTTGATTAATACTATTTTTTCATCTCTTCTTGCTTTTCTTGTTGGTGGGGGTAGTATTATTGTTGTCTGCATGGTTTTTACTGCTATGATCTTGTAGGTGTGTTTTGGGTCTTGCTGGTTTAGTTGTTGTTCTATTTCGGCTAGTGTTTTACCGTCTTGTTGGTCTGTGATTCTTTGTTCTATTAGGTCTGCTGTTCCGCGACGTGTTGTTAGTTCTTTGATTACTTCTAGGACTGCTGGTTCGAATACGCTGCTGGCTATTGTTCTTCCTAGTAGGCGTGTTGATAGTGTGTGGTGGGCTCCTGCTTGGCGTAGTAGTTCTTCTGTCTCTGCATTCTTGGCTATTGCTGAGATCTTTGCTGTGGGGTTTATTTTGCGGAGCAGGAGTGTTAGGTGTATTGCTTGGCTGTCTTCACGGCTACATATTATCAGGTGTTCTGCCTTGTCTGCCCCGGCTTTGCGCAGGGTTTCCTCGTCGGCTAGCTCGCCGACCATATAGTCTACTCCGGGGTCTCGTTTGGGCTGGCTGGATGTGAGCCAGCCGGCCTCATCCTCTAGGCCGTTAAGCCTTAGCTCATCGATAACCTCGTAACAGGACTCATCGTCACCGATAACTAGTATCTTCTTGTTCCTCAACGGAGCCAGCCCCAATAACTTCTTCATACTTGCTTGTAGGAAGGCATCAGCTATAACTGATACTGTCAACGTATAGGCGAGTATACCCATAACCGCCGTGAATCCAGCCACGAGCCATCCAACACCACGAGTAGGCACTATGTCTCCATAGCCTATCGTCGCCATTGTTATAATGCTCCAGTAAAGACTAGCCCAGATATCAATATCTCTCCGCCCAGCCAATACGTGCTCCGAGTAATAGAAGAGCAACGCACAGACAATCCACATCGAGAGGAAGAAACCAGCAACAAATACCAGTCGAGAACGCAGTATTTTTCCTGGTTTTCTCTTCAGTCTTCGCAGTATCTTATAGATTATGCTGACAACCAATGCTTAGACACCATAGATGCGTAAATAACATACAAGCACTAATTATATATCTTCGTATCCCGTTGAAATATGAACTAATAAACAAATATATTGTTTGCACCCAAGTGCTCATGAATTGGTTCAAGATCTAAAATGGAGGTGATAGTATTGTCCAGCTCCAAGACAAGTATTGCCGTCTTAATTATAATTGTTATCATAATAGCCGGAATGATAGGCTACTACATAGGACGTACTAGTACCACTAATAAACAAGCAAAGATAACACCATCCAAACAATTAACTACAACCCAGGCTCCCCCTACAAGAACAAATACATTATCAACAACTACGACTACGCCACATGAAAATCTAGAGGTAATACCGAGCTACCCCATATACACCAAGAATATAAAGTATCTACCAGATAAGAACGCTTACATGGTTCTCGAAAAAGGAAAAATAATTAAGATAAAAGGACTAATTAACGGGCTCTCCCACAACGCTACATTAGGCAACGGAACAGCCGGGTGGCTCGTAACAATAGTGATTAAGAATACTGGCCCGATATCTGCGAGAATAACACAAATATACTTGAATAATATTCCCATAAATAAAATGTTAGGAGTAATCGCCTATAACGGAACAGACACTGTGATAAAACCCGGTGAGACCAGAACACTATACATAATCCTCCAAAAGGATGGCACTAAAATAATGTTCACACCCGGCATAATGGTGAATATTAAGATTCACACCGCCAGTGGCAGAACATATCCAACAACAATAGTACTACCATAGATTAAGGTCTATGTACCTTAATCTAACATCTTTTTGAACTAAATTACATTCTCCATGCCTAGTAGTAAGGAGAAACAAACTTCTCAAAAACACCCATACGCCCACCATGACAAAAGGAGAAAAAGAATACGGAATAATCAAAAATTCATGGAGCCCTAATATTAGCAGGATACTTGTATCCTGATGACGAATGCACTATTATAGAGTACAACGTCCCAGGCGACACATTAGGCGACACCAACACCAATACAGCTTTCTGACCAGGCATCAATGTATATGGTAGTGGATGTCCAATGACGATCACTACTTGAACAACAGGCTCCAAGGCAAAACCTATATCTGAATATAAATGAATATCTAGGGTATTATTGTAATAATAGTCTTTTTTATCAGTACCGTTATATGAGAGCGTTAAGATATCCTTGTTGTTAAAATCATAGGAAATGATTGGCGTGTTATTAGTATATATTGTAAACCTATCTATATCAAGACTATAATCAATTTGTATAGGCACACTCCCTATAATTGCGGGTACATCTAATTCTTGAGAATACACTATTACTCTCCATATAGTTATATTAATAGCATTCGCAACAAGGCTCTTGTATAGCGGAACATTGTCCACAACGGGTTTACCATCCAAGAAGAAGCTTATCCGCCATAAGCTCAAATTACTATAAGTATAGATGTTGACCCTTAGGTCATGCCAATTACGAACGGCTACAATACCGTTAAGATCTACGTTTTTAGAATAGAGTGTAACCCATCCGGATCCGGATTTATGCAACATTATACTGAGTTGTTTATAATTAGCACAATATGAGACACTTAATGTATATATATTAATTGTGCCATTATTAAATCCAACTTCATAGTTAAAGACTAGATCATATGTGTACATAGTGTAATTTACATTACCTCCAACACTATAGCTGAAATTATCATATCTTGCTACATAGTCTATAGTGAATGATATCGGATAGGTATAGGTAGTATCAATATATCTACCTATACTCTCGCCACAACCACATTCATTGCTTGCAGTTCCATTTATATTTACATGTATATTTAGATAGCCTTTATTCAGGTCTTGCGGGTTAAAGTTCTCCTCATTGACGAAAAAGGCCTTGAAGCCCATCTGGTTGTAGGGCTTATTATCGATGAATATGTTATCGATTGTTACTGGGCGTGTGCCCGTGTTTTTGAGGTAGAGTATCATGTAGTAATTGCTGTTATATTTCATACAATATGTATCGTATATGTCTAGTCTCTCTATACCTGTATAGCCCGTTATAATCCCTGAAACCCATAAGGTGATGACAACTGTGATTGAGAGTGTTACAGCGACTATGATAACTGTTGCCACGAGAGGGGATAGGGCACGCATTATGTCATCATCTAATTAGAAAACGAAGAACATATTCTTAATAATATGAGTGGTATAAGATTACTAACGATATATTATATATAATAATATTTGATTAGATTGTAAAAGACTTATATTTTTAATCATTTATTTAAAAATATAACGATCTTGTTTTAGATTTTCGGGTTAGGTTTATATAAAAATAGGAACAATAAAATATTAGAATGGCTCTTTTAGCGGTGGTATCGTGTCCCCAGTTAAAACATCTTATCTAGTCGCCGCCTTCATCATAATAATTATAATTGTTGGTGTTGGTGCATTCTTTGCAGGTCGAGCGACTGCTCCCCTTAAAACCATTACATCACCGATAACATCCTCAGCCCCCGGAACATCAACAACTTCTCCGGGACAGGAGGAATTGATAATATTCCATTGGTGGACCGCTGGAGGAGAGAAACAAGCTATTGAGAAATTATTCCAAATATATCATGAGAAATATCCCAATATAAAGATAGTTCCTAACCCGATACCTGGTGGAGGCGGTGTAAACCTCAAGGCAGTCTTGATGAGCAGGTTATCCGCTGGTATACCACCTGACACATTCCAGTCACTAAGCGGTGCAGAGCTCAAATCATATGTTGACGCTGGATACCTACAGCCCGTAGACCAGATATGGAAGGAGACTGGCCTCATAAACCATGTACCGCCTCTCCTGAAGAAGGTGAGCTACTTCTACGGCCACTTCTACGGAGTACCGATAAGTGTTCATAGAGCTAACTGGCTATGGTATAATAAGAAGATCTTTGACCAGCTGGGCCTGAAGCCGCCGACAACAGTGCCTGAGCTGCTCCAGGTGTGTAAGACTATTAAGGAGAAAATGCCCAATGTGTGGCCGATTGCTCTTGGTATGAGAGAGAAATGGGAGATAGTGTTCATATTTGATGATCTTCTACTATACTATGGAGGGCCACAGTACTATCAGAGATTCTACACGGGACGCGTAAACTTCAATAACCAGACGGACGTTAAGCCCGTAGAAGAGGCACTTCAGACGCTTGAGACAATGATAAAAGATGGATACATCTATCCGTATAGCGCCTCCCTAACATGGGATCAGAGCGTGGCATTGGTAGCCCACGGCAAGGCAGCAATGGTCTTCATAGGGGACTTCGCACTAGGATACTTCCTCGCAAACGGCTATAAGCCAGGCGTAGACTTCGACGGCGTGCCATTCCCGCAGAAGCCTACAGAAGTATTCCTAATGATAGTAGACGAGTTCACACTGCCGAAAGGAGCTCCTCACGAGGACGCGGCTATAAAGTGGCTGAAACTACTGGCCGATCCACAGGCGGAGTTCGAGTTCACCAAGATCAAGGGGAGCATTGCGCCGAGACTAGATGCACCCACAAACTACCCCGATAAGTTCAGGCAGGAGAACGTTAAATTCTACAGAGAGCATCCGAACCTAGTCATCCCGATGTCAGCCCACGGCGTACTTGCACCACTGGCCTTCCTGAGAGACTACTTCGACTTAATGGCCCAGTTCGTCACGCAGCCCAACGTCGATCAGACAATACACCAGTTATCACAGCTGTTCGTTAAGGACATGGTTAAAGAACAGAGTGAATGGTACTGGTCACAATCATAACGGATCGGGGGAGTTGACGCTGTGAAGGCCAGCTATAGATATGCAATTATTTTTTTAACACCCCTATTCTTTATTCTAGGAATTCTATATTTCATGACTTTCTGGACTATTTACATATCATTCACAAACTGGGTAGGAATGAGGCCTAATTATCAGTTGGCAGGGCTTAAATGGTATAGTTACATGTTGAGCAGTGACAAGTTCTGGGTTAGTCTTAAGAATAACCTGTTATGGCTTGTAGTCTTTATCGTGCCTACAGCGATACTTGGTCTGTTAATAGCTTATGTTCTCGAACTATATATTGTCAGGGGAGAATCTATTTACCGCACAATATTTCTTTACCCGACAGCGTTATCATTCGTTGTCACAGGAACTCTCTGGGCATGGATATATGATCCCGCCAATGGAGTCATAAACAGCATATTGTCAAGGCTGGGAATAGATACTAGTCATCTAGGATGGATCTGTGATCCCAACATAGCGACCTACTGCCTAATAGCTGCAGCAATATGGCAGTATACTGGTTTTGCAATAGTGTTGTTCCAGTCGGCTCTGAGAGGAGGTTATCTGAAAAGCATTATTGAAGCCGCACTCGTCGATGGAGCGCATGGATGGAGACTATTATGGTATGTGATCGTCCCGAACATACGTTCAGCGTTCGTAATCGTGGCTGCATTACTCGCAATATTCTCTCTCAAAGTATTCGACCTAGTATACGTGATGACCCAGGGAGGCCCTGGCATCTCAACATATGTACTGGCTTTCTACATGTACATGGCTACATTCTGGAAAGAAATGGTAAGCCTTGGTGCAGCGATAAGCGTTGTGATCTTCGCGCTCAGCATGATCATAATCATACCCTATAGCTACTACGCGCTTAAGAGGTGGTTAATGAAGTGAAGCTCCGCACAATCAATATAATAGCCTACATAGTCCTCGGGATCATAGCGGTGCTATGGCTTGTACCACTATACCTAGCGATCACGACCTCGCTGAAAACATTGAGAGAAGTAAGCGCGATGAACTACTTATCACTACCACGAACACCTGAGCCAAGCAACTATGTACAGGCATGGAACTCCGGGATAGGTAAAGGCCTGCTCAACAGCATCATTATAACAATACCGACGACAATTCTCTGCGTATTCATAGGGGCATGGGCAGGATACTTCTTATCAAGGTTCAGGTTCAGGTACGCACCGCTAATATTCTTTATAACAGCAATAGCAACATTCATACCCTACCAGATAGTATTGATCCCCCTCACACAGATAGTAGCATCTCTAAGAATAGGGCAATCGCATCTAGGACTCATCTTCGCCTACACAGTATTAAATGTACCCTTAGCAGCACTTGTCACCGCAACATTCTTTACATCGATACCCAAGGAACTGGAGGAGGCAGCATACATAGATGGCTGTGGCCCTGTCAAGATATTCTGGAAGATAATACTGCCAGTAGCGAAACCCGCTCTAGCTTCAGCGGCTATTCTGGTGTTCACACAGGTATGGAACGAATTCCTCATAGCATTAACGCTATCAACGCCTTCCACGAAGCCCGTAACACCAGTAGTTGCAGAGCTCAAAGGAAATTACGTAGCTCAATGGAATATTCAGATGGCAGGCGCTATACTAGCTATACTTCCTCCTTTAATCCTCTTCCTCCTAATGGGTAAATACTTCATAAGAGGGCTCCTCGCAGGAACCCTCAAAGCTTGATAGGGGTGTGTAAAAATGGCTAGGGTTGAGGTCAGAAATCTATTGAAAAGGTTCGGGAAAGTAGTAGCAGTAAACCATATAACATTCACTGTTGACGACGGCGAGTTCTTCGTACTTCTGGGCCCCTCTGGTTGTGGTAAGACGACGACTCTTAGATGCATAGCTGGGCTTGAGGATCCCGATGAGGGTGATATAATTATTGATGGTAAGAGAGTGAATGATCTCCCTCCCTACAAGAGAGATATAGCAATGGTGTTCCAGAACTACGCGCTATACCCGCACATGAAAGTATACGATAACC
>Ga0256835_1000403_pt1 | contig 32763 bp, 34 predicted proteins | sample PIR30metaG_FD_185972 | JGI IMG/M metagenome (GOLD analysis project Ga0256835, IMG submission 185972) | Hydrothermal vent microbial communities from East Pacific Rise, Pacific Ocean - PIR-30 | ecosystem: Environmental > Aquatic > Marine > Hydrothermal vents | place: Pacific Ocean: East Pacific...
TCTGGCCCCCGGCGTGTAAGACCAATGCTCTACCAGCTGAGCTAACCGCCCAGTAAATACTGTAAAATACTATAATTTGGCACTTTTGTCAAGAATACTTATAGAGCTTTCATAAATCACAAATAAAATCATTTTAGCAACAACTTAATTCATCAAAAGAGAACAATTATTTTTTAAAAAGCTTTTTTAACCTTAAAGATTGATTTTTTAATTATTAAATATTTCAAGATATAAAAATATTTATTTGTTTTCATTTCTTATTTAATTTATAATTTATGTATGGACGTAAATTTTGTTCTACTGCTTATATCTGTAATAATACTTATAGGATACTTTGCGGAATGGGTTTTTGAAAGATTCTCTATACCTGATACACTTATTCTCCTACTTATAGGATTTTTAATCGGACCTTCAGGATTCAATCTCCTGAGTGTTCATTCACTCAGTAAGATAGCTCCGATATTTACAACTTTTACTCTTCTCTTTCTTATGTTTGACGGAGCTCTTTACATAGACCTAAAATCCTTCGCAGACGGGCTAAGCTCGGGAATAATAATAGGGCTCTGGAATTTTTTTCTTTCGGCAATAATTATAACAGCAATAATGTACTATATAAATGGAGACTTCATATCATCACTATTAATAGGATTTACTCTCGGAGGAATAACCTCCGCTTATGTTATTCCGATTTTAAAACAATTAAATGTGAATAAAAAAGTTTTCACAATTATGACAATTGAATCCTCTGTTACAGATGTTCTTTCCATTGTTTTTGCAATAACTGTTATGCAGGTAATAATAGCTCACCAATTCAGTGCGGGAACAGTCTTTTCCACAATAGCTTCTCTTTTCGCCATAGCAGGATTTACCGGAATAATTTTCGGAGTTTTGTGGTTTTCAATTGAAGGAAAGCTAATAAAAGAGGATGAAAACTATATTATGATGATTGCATATGTAGTATTAGTTTATATATTAACCGAATATCTGGGGGGGAATGGTGCTATATCTTCTCTATTTTTAGGGTTAGTTCTTGCGAACTCAAAAACAATAAAATCATTTGGAAAACTCATAAGAAAATCAAAAAAGAAGGATGAAAAGGAAAAACCTATTGTATCAAAGAGAGAAAAACTCTTTTACAGAGAGATCTCATTTTTTCTTAAAACATTCTTTTTCGTATACATAGGTCTTCTACTGAACTTAAAAAATACGGAAGCAGTAATAATAGGGCTTACAATTTCAATAAGTTTGATGTTAATAAGACCTTTATCATCAATTTTTACAAAAAAATTCGAAGCACTGGACAGAAAGCTCATAAATGCCCTGTTTGCAAGAGGGATTGCTCCCGCAGTAATTATACTTATTGCAAAACAAAAGGGTGTAATTGAAAACGAACTTTTTGTTGACATAGTTTACTTTGTAATAACAGCAAGCATTATTTTAAGCTCATTTAAAGTATTTTTATATAGGCGCAAAAGAAAATCTTCTGAGTCATAATATTGCTTTGATATGACTTTTTGTTTATAATTTAAAATGAAGAAAATATTTTTTGTAATTATTGTTCTTTCAATAATTCTAACAGGATGTCTTATAAGACAGGATACAACTCAAAGGGATGTATTTTTAAAGGGGAAAGTAAAGAATACTCAAGAGAAGAGTGTCCTGATTCTTCAATTTGCGGGCCCATCCTATGATTCAAGAATCGGGAAAAGAGCCGCTGAAATATTCCATCAGGAAATGCTAAAAACAAACAAATTCGGCAAAGTTGCACTAAACAATGACTATAACTGGCTTGTTAAATTTAAAGATGAAGAAACATCCATTAAAGCAGCTCTTAAATATGCAAGAGAAAAAGGATTTTCCCTCTTATTCTTAGGCTGGATTGAAAAAGCTGTTTACGGAAGATTAACAGATACAGAAGTTATAATAAAGGTAAGATTAATTGATACTAAAACTCTTAAAACACTATGGTACGAAAGAGACAGGAAAATAACAAAACCAAAGGATAGATCCTACCCACTTGAAACAAAACTCAGTACACCATTACCACCTTTGGAAGAGACAATAAGATTTATTGCAAGAAAACAGATAAGCTCAATGTTTGCGGACAAAAAAGTCAAAAGTTTTTTTAAGCTCTGGGAAAAAAGAGATAAATGACACCTGTAGGGCATACAATTGCCGGAATCTGGAGCGGGGGAATAATAAAAAAATCTTACGCGATAAAATACCTGATTTTTTATACTATTATAGCTTCTCTTCCGGATTTTGACATAATCGTAGGGCTCATTCTTTTCGGGAAAAAAGGGCTTGGGTTTCATCAATATTATACTCACAATTTTCTCTTCGTATTTGTTGTTTCAGGCATAGTCTATCATTTCACAAGAGATAAAAGACTAACCCTTTTCACCTTTATAATACTCACAATTCATCTTTTTTTGGATTTAATAGTTATTGATGAAAGGCCTCCAATCGGAATAAATCCGTTTTATCCTTTTTACAATAAATTTTACAATATTCCCCTTCTTTTGGGCGTAAGAAAGGGCTCTTTACAGGAACTTTCCTCATTAAACAATATAAAAGCCGTTGTTTCGGAAATAGTGATACTCTCTCCCCTATGGATTTATACGATTTTTGATTATCTTAAAAAGAGAAGAGAAAATGGCTAAAAAGGATTTCAAAGCAATAGCATTAAAGTATGATATGGAAAAAGATAAAGCTCCAAAAGTGGTAGCCAAAGGGATAAGAGAATTGGGGGAAAGGATAGTGAAGCTTGCAAAGGAGAGCGGAGTTCCCATAAAAGAGGATAATGATCTTGCCGAAGTTCTTATAAAATTGGAACTTTACGAAGAAATACCAACCGAACTTTATTATGCAATAGCGGAAGTTCTTGCCTATATTTACAGAATTAATTTAAAAGCAGAAGAAAACAAATAATTACAAGGAAAAACCCTCAATCTTAAGGTTATTAAGCCAAAAACTTTTTTAACACAGGACAGAGAGAAATGGGAGATCTTGTTTTTAAAAAACAACTCCATAATTATATATATTCATACGATTAATTTCACAATCAAATTTTCCTGAACTCAAATGATTTTTCTCTTATGAATTTCTATTTATTAAATAAATTTTCCTTAAGAATTTTTATTTGACAAGTAAAATTTCTTAAGGTAAAATTATTTATGCTTTATTCAAGAATGATTTTAAAGGATATAAAAAAATGGTTGAAGAGAGATGAGATAATTGTCCTCGTAGGACCAAGACAGAGCGGTAAAACAAGCCTTATGAAATTAATGGAAAATGATTTAAAAAAAGAAGAAAAGACTTTTTTCTTCACCCTTGAAGATATGGAAATCCTTTCTCTGTTAAATGAAACCCCGAAAAATATTTTTAAGCTTATTCCAAATACAGAGAGTAAAATTTTTGTTCTATTAGATGAAATTCAATACCTTAAAAATCCTTCTAATTTTTTAAAATATATCTATGATCTTTACAAGGAAAAAATAAAGCTAATAGTATCAGGATCTTCCGCCTTTTATATTGATAAAAAATTCAGAGATTCCCTTGCGGGAAGAAAAAAGATTTTCACTATCCTCCCTTTAAATTTTCAGGATTTTCTAATATTCAAAGGCAGAGAAGAACTCATAGAAAAGACAGAAGAGATTTTTAGTTTAAATCCTTCCGATACTTCACTTACCTTTCCGGAAAAGAAAATCATTGCGGAGCTAATAAATGAATTTGCCACATTCGGAAGCTATCCGAAAGTGGTGCTTGAAAAAGATCCTCAGATAAAAAAAGAATTACTAAAAGAATTGGTAAATTCATACATTAAAAAAGACATTAATGAGAGTGAGATAAGTTATCCGGAAAAATTCTTAAATCTTTTAAAAATTTTATCATACAGAATAGGCAATCTGTTGAACAAAAATGAGCTGTCTTCTCTAATAGGCTTTTCAACAACTACCATATCCAACTATCTTTACATAATGGAAAAATCATTCCACCTGAAATTAATACCGCCGTTTTTTTCAAACACAAAAAAAGAAATAAGCAAAATGCCTAAAATATTTTTCTTTGATTTGGGCTTAAGAAATTATCTTTTAAACAATTTTTCACCTTTACAGAGTCGTGAAGACAGAGGTTCTGTCTTTGAAAACCTTGTGTTTAAGTTTTTAATTGATTCATATGAAAATGACATAATAAGATTCTGGAAAAAACAATCGGGGACAGAAGTGGATTTTGTAATACCCTCAGAAAAAAAGGCATTTGAAGTTAAACTCAATAAAAAGCTTTTTAGAAGAAAGCAGATTCTCAGTTTTCTTAATCACAACAAAGATTTTTCCGTATATTTATGTTATTTAAATAATGATGGAATAATTCAAACAGAATTATTACAAATCAAAGAAAATACTTAATATCGCTATATTTTTCCAATAACCCTTTAACCACACTTTCATCCGCAAGTTCAAAATCATCAAATTCAAACCCCGGTGAAACTATTGTCCCCATAAGAGCAAAATCACCATTTCCTATAATTCTCAATCCCTGCCACACCTTTTTGGGGATAATTATTTGAGGCTTTTCACCCTTTTCCAAATTTTCTCCCAATACTTTTTTTTCTATTTTTTCATCAGGATAAATCATAAGAATCTCAACAGAAGCACCCAAGTAAAAATGATAAATCTCATCACTTTTTAATCTGTGCAATTTTGAAACTTCTCCTTTTTTAAGAAGGTAGTAGATAGAGGTTGAAAAATTTCTGTCTCCTTCATATCTTAAAGGCAATGAATCTTTTACTATCTTTTCATCACTTCTGTAAATTTCCCTGTAATAGCCCCCTTCAGGATGCTTTTTAAGGTTTAATTTTTCTATTATATAATCAGCACTGTATTTCATTTTATAATTTTTATTCTACCGTCAGGCTCGGGAGGATTTACCTTTTTGTTTTCAGCTACATAATCCGCTATTATGGAATAAAAGGTTGAGTAAGTATTTAAAAGCTCTTTTCCATACCTTTTAAACCAAAAATAACCGTCTCCCTCTTTGTTTACCAAAAAGCTGTTTGAGACAACCTTATACTCTCCTTCATCGTCAAGATCAAGCCATTTGCCCGATTTGGCATCATAGACCTTTATATCCTTTACCCTTTCACCTTTAAAATCTACATGAAGGGGAGTGGCTCTATCCTTTTTTAATCTCATAGGCTTTTTCCTAAGATCTATCTTGTATCTTATACCTGAGACCTGCAAAAAGCCTCCTGTTCCATACCTTGCAGCACTCCATTCCAAAATTTCCCTTATGTATTTTCCTTTGAGCTTTAACATATATGCATAATTTGAAAACTCATCTATCTCCTTTAATCTTTCATCCGTAATCTCTCCTGCAGGATAAACTTTGCTCCCCCTGAAAGCGCCTCCATTGTTCAAAACAATATCAGCCTTGAATTTTTCTCTCATCAAATCATTTACAAGATCCGCAAAACCGGACTCTCCCTTTCTTACGGCATCCTTCGTAAGATCCCACTCTTTATCGGTATATCCCAAAACAATTGCCTTTGGAAAAGATTTTTTATACCCTTCAATTTTCTTAGCAATGAGAGGCTCTTCTTTGACACTCTTGTCAACAGAAATCAGTTTGAAGTCATGGGATATTACCCTTTTATTTTTAAGCCTTAAAACAATTTTCACAATATATTTACCCTTCTCTCCTCCGTTCACTATTAATGTATTATTAACCAAAAGAGGCTTTTTCAAATACTCGTGTGAGTGTCCTCCGAAAATCAAATCAATTCCGGAAACTTTTTTCGCAAGCTCTTTGTCCTTATCCTCACCAATATGAGTTAAAGCAATAATAATATCAGCATCCTTATCTTTAAGTAATTTAACTGCTTTTTCAGCCTCATTAAAATTTTCCCCACTGAGTTTGACCGTTTTCCCCTGCGTTACCATTGGAAATTCTTCTGTCATAAGAGAAAAAAAGCCTATTTTTACCGAGCCTATTTTTTTAATGTAAATCTTTTTACACTTACCTTTAAGAGGGGAATTTTCAATTGAAAGATCCGTGCAAAGAGCTACAAATTTTGCGGAATCAAGTGCATTTGCAAAAATTTCCGGACCTTTGTCAAACTCATGATTCCCGGGAGCAAAAACCTGATACCCCGCCTCACTCATAAGAGTAAATATAGCCTTACCTTTGAAAATATGAAAAAATCTGTTCATTAAATCATCACCGGTTGAAACAACTATTACATTTTTATGATTTTTTTTCTCTGTATTTATTATTGTTGCAATTCTTCCTATTCCACCTATGAGATAATTTTTATCCTTGTAAGATTCCATCTGCCCCTGAAGATCAGCTGTCCCCAAAACAACAATCTCCTCAACTTTGTTTTTGTTTATGCAGCCACTATTGAAGTAAAAAAACATTAAAATTAATAGCAAAATTCCATACTTTTTTCTCATAATTTTTCTCCGATTTTTTTAAGACCTTCCCTCCGCACGATCAAACATTTTCGCATCTTTTATTAATTTATTAAGGTGTCCCCCCGAAAAATAAATTAAGACAAAGACAAAAGCTATGGAAATCCAGACAAGCCCAGGTAAAACCTTTAATATCATTATGGAAAAATCATAAGTACCGTGAAGAAGAATTGCTATTTTAAGTCCCTTTCTAATTAGCTTCTTTTCTTCCATTTGAGAAGATGCAAATTTTGCCTGTCCTATGTAATACCCCATTATACCCGACATAATAGCATGCATCGGAACAGCCGTGACACCTCTTAATATTGCCACACTTATCCCGCTCCCCATAACATAGATAATATTTTCAAAACAGGCAAAGCCAAGACTAACTGCAATAGTGTAGATAATACCATCCATTATTTCATCAAATTTTTCATTTTTATAAATACTTTTTTTTACTATAAAGAGCTTAACACTTTCTTCAACAAGTCCTGCAACTACAAATGCTTCAAATCCGATATATGTGATAATGGAAAAAGCGAAAAATGGCTTTAAAATACTAACCAATACTTCAAAAAACACAGCTACGAAAACACCTAAAACTCCGAAAAAAAACACTTTAAAAATCAAACCGATAGGCTCAGGTTTCTGGGAATCCTTTTTGTAAAAATAATAGAGAAGATAAACAACAGGGATGATAGCCAATGCGAGAGAAATAATTATATTCATAAAACATTTTATAAGAAAACTAAAAAAGGGTCAACAAACACTATTTTAAAATTAATAATTTCTTTCGAAAAAAGATATTAAAACAGAAGGGAATAATATGTTTTAATGTTCTCTCAAATCAAATGATAAAATGTAAATCTTATCCCGAAAAATTTTTCCGTTGAATTACTAAAAACCCATGAAGACATAAGCATAAAAAAAACTTCAACTTCACTTTTAAATTTAGCTTTTTCCGATAAAGAAATTCCCAATGAAATTTCTTCGAAATGATTTACACCACTGTCTTCTTCAGGAGGGACATTATCCCAGAAAATCGTCCACTTATATAAATAAGCTCCAATTTTGGGAGATATGTAAAAGTTCCTTAATAATTTCCACTTAATCCCCCCGCTCACCATATAATGTTTTTCTTTTTGATCCCATCTGCACCAATAATCTTCGGAAGCAAGTGGAATAGAAAGATTAAAAATAAGAGAAAATCCATCCGAAATAGCATTGTCCACATCAAGAGAAATATTCAAATGAAAATAATTCAAGGAATCATCTCCAAAAGGACCTTTGAGTGAATCGGAGGAATAACTTATCCCCGCCCCAACATATGTTTTTGATTCGTTTCCTTTAAGAAAAATAGTTCCAATAAAAACAATCAAAAAAGCAAAAATTATTCTTTTTTTCATCCCGACCTCCCCAAATAATAGCTCAAATATACCATAGTAATCAATCTTTTTCAAAAATTTTGTTAGGAGATAAATTTTGTTTAAATTTTTCTTTTTTTAAGATAAAATATTAAACAAAATAAAAAACGGAGGTTAATAAATGGCAAATTTTAAGATTGCGGTTTTACCCGGAGACGGGGTCGGAAAGGAAGTTATAGAGGCAGCAATGAAAGTATTGGATGCTGTGGGATTTAGCGCTGATTACACATACGGAGACATCGGATGGGAATTCTGGAAAAAAGAGGGAAATCCTCTTCCTGACAGAACCATTGAACTTTTGAAAAATTCCGATGCAGCTCTATTCGGAGCAATTACATCAAAGCCCAAAGATGAAGCCCAAAAGGAGCTTGATCCATCCTTACAGGGAAAAGGTTATGTTTACTTCAGCCCCATTGTAAGACTCAGACAGGAATTTGATCTTTACACAAATATGAGGCCCTGCAAATCTTACAAAGGAAACCCCTTAAACCTCAAAGATGGTATTGATTTGGTAGTTTTCAGAGAAAATACAGAGGGAATGTATGCGGGAGTTGAATTTTATCCTCTCCCTGATGCCGTTAGAAATTCACTCCTTGACAATCATAAAAAAATGGCAAAATTCAAAGATGTCCCGGCAGATGAAATTGCAATATCCACCAGAATTATGACAAAAAAAGGCTGTGAAAGAATCGTAAGAGCAGCTTTTGAATATGCAAAGAAAAATGGTAGAAAATCCGTAACAGTAGTGGAAAAACCCAATGTTTTAAGGGAAACAGGTGGTCTTATGATCAGAATTGCAAGGGAAATCGCAAAAGAGTATCCTGAAATAGAATACGGAGAAGCAAACATAGATGCAATGGCTATGTGGCTCGTTAAGAACCCCGAAAAGTACGATGTTTTGGTTGCAGAAAACCTTTTCGGAGATATAATTTCAGACCTTGCAGCTCAGCTTGTCGGAGGACTTGGATTTGCAGCAAGCGGAAATATGAGTAAAGATTTCGGAGTATTTGAACCCACCCATGGTTCGGCTCCAAAATATGCAGGTCAGTATAAGGTCAATCCTACTGCTGCAATTTTAGCCTCAAAAATCATGCTTGACTTTTTGGGAGAAAAGGAAAAGGCAAAAGCAATAGAGGATGCGGTGGCAGAGGTTATAGCAGAGGAGAAGGTAAGAACCTATGATATGGGAGGAAGCAACACCACCCTTGAAATGGCTGAGGAGATAGCTAAAAAGATAAGGGGTTAAAAATGGGGAAAACAATAATTGAAAAAATAATACAGGCTCATTCCAACGAGGAGGTTGAGCCCGGCAAAATAGTTTGGATAGAGCTTGATGTTATATCCGCAAGGGACTTCGGAGGACCGAATGTTGTCAAAAATTATGAGAGAGAGTACGGAGACTCCCCTCTTGCCAAACCGGATAAAACATTTTTCACATTTGATCTGGTAGCACCTGCAAAAAACATCAAATATGCGATAAATCAGGAAATATGCAGAAATTTTGCAAAAAAGCATAACATTAAAGTTTATGATGTGGATAGCGGTATAGGTACCCATGTGCTTTTGGAAGAAGGTAAAGTGGGTCCCGGAGATATCGCAGTGGGAACAGACTCTCACTATAATATTCTCGGAGCAATAGGTGCATTCGGACAGGGAATGGGAGATATTGATATTGCCTATGCTTTTAAAACAGGTAAAACCTGGTTTGAAGTTCCAGAAACAATAAAAGTAATAGTAAAAGGAAAACCCTCGGAAAGCGCATCACCAAAAGATCTAACCCTTTATATATTAAAAAAATTGGGGACAAAGGAAGCATTGGGGAAAGCAATAGAATTTTACGGAGAAGCTGTTGAAGAGCTTTCCTTATATGGTAGAATTACTCTTTGCTCAATGGTAACAGAGATGGCAGGAATAGTTGCTTTCATACCCTTTAACGATAAAATAAGAGAGGAGCTAAGAAAATTTAATCCTGATATAAAAGACCAACCTATTCCCGACCCTGATGCAAAGTATTCAAAGGTAATAGAGATAGATGTGGAAGGCATAGGTCCCCAAGTTGCCGCCCCCCCTCACCCTCATAATGTTTTTGATGTAAAAGATTTAAAAGATGTAAAAATAGAATCTGCCTTTGTCGGCTCATGTACGAACGGAAGATATGAGGATATTGAAGTTGTCGCAAAGATGTTAAAAGGTAAGAAGATTCCGGAAGGTGTAAGATTCAGTGTTGTTCCTGCTACAAGAAGAATTTACGGAGAGCTTTTGAAAAATGGGCTTTTAGAAATACTATTTGATGCTGGTGTAATAGTGGCAAATGCATCCTGCGGAGGTTGTGCTGAAGGGCATATTGGACTTACAGGAGAGGGAGAAATTCAGATAACAACGGGAAACAGAAACTTTCCCGGTAAACAGGGAAAAGGAGAGACCTATTTAGCATCTCCTGCAACTGTTACAGCATCCGCACTTTTGGGAAGAATAGCAAGCGCAGACGAACTTTAAATAGAGCACAAAAGATATAATAATTAAGGCGGAAAGAGAAAAATAAGAGCCTAAAGTTTAAATTATTGATTTTGTATGTATTTTACTCTAAAGCGAAATCTTAGCTTTTGACTTATTTATCCATTTTTTTTACTTTTTTTATTCATTTGTTGCCTAAAAATTTTCAAAAATTATTTATTCCGCGTATTATTAAGCTTGACTTTAATAAAACTCGTGCTATAATTTAACTATGATTAAAAGAAAGTTGTTTGAAGCACTAAAATCACATTTGAAACAAAAAGAGATAACCCTTTTGGTAGGCCCGCGTCAGGCGGGGAAAACCACATTGTTGTTAATGTTAAAAGAATATCTTGAAAAAAGAGGAGAAAAGACCGTTTTTTTCAACCTTGATATTGAAGATGACAGAAGGTACTTTCACTCACAAACAGAGTTTCTGAATAAAGTGAAACTTGAAATAGGAGAAAACGGAGGTTTTGTTTTTATTGATGAAATTCAACAGAAAGAAAATGCAGGTATTTTTCTGAAAGGTATATATGATATGAATACCAATTACAAATTTATTGTCTCAGGTTCGGGAAGCGTTGAACTGAAAGAAAAAATTCACGAATCTCTTACCGGAAGAAAGAGATTATTTGAGCTAACTACTCTGACTTTTGAAGAGTTTGTCAATTTTAAGACAAACTATGCTTACGAAGATAAACTAAAAGATTTTTTTACAATAGACAAGGATAAAGTTGATATTTTGTTAAAAGAATATCTGAACTTCGGGGGGTACCCAAGAGTTGTACTTGAATCAAGACTTGAGGAAAAACGACTGCTTGTTAATGAAATATACAAGAGTTACATAGAAAAGGATATTTCCTACCTTTTGAAAGTAAAGAAAACCGATACCTTTTCAAATTTGGTAAGGCTTTTAGCCTCACAAACCGGTAAGATCACAAATTATAATGAACTATCCTCAAATTTGGGAATTGCTCATGTTACTTTAAGAGCGTATCTTCATTACTTGGAAAAAACCTTTATTATTCGCAGAATTTCCCCCTTCTTTAAAAATATAAAAAAGGAAATAAGAAGAGCTCCGGTATTTTACTTTTACGATTTAGGATTGAGAAATTTTTCAGTCACGGAATTTGGAAATCTTTATGAAAGGGAAACAGCGGGTTTTGTTTTTCAAAATTTTGTTTGTAATATCTTAATAGAAAAAATTGAAAATACGGGTGCAAGACTTTTTTTCTGGAGGACAAAGGATAAAGCGGAAGTGGATTTCGTGATAGACAGAGGAGTAAATCAGATTCCGATAGAGGTTAAATTTCAGAAATTAAAATTCCCTAAAGTACCGATATCTCTTAGAAATTTTATAAAAAGGTATCAACCGGAAAAAGCCTATATCGTAAATCTTGAATTAACAGAAACTTTTAAAATCGAGAGAACGGAAGTTTCTTTTATCCCTTATACTATGCTTTTGTTTGAAAAATTCTGAAACGCCGACAAATAATCTAAACTTTAACAGAGTATTATTAAACTTGATTTAAATAAAACTCATGCTATTTTTAAAGTAATTTTTCCATTTATTATTAGAGATAATTTTTAGTTGGAAAAAAGGTCAAAATTAATAAGGATTTTTCTTTCGGTTGTTAGTTTATCGTAAATTATCATAGATTTTTCCCGTTTGCCTTGCTCCCAAAAGAATTATGATTTTATCTTTCTTCAGAGTATCATTAATTTTAGTTAAAACACCTCTTCTTTTTAATGTGTTATTTATCATAACATTTTATACATTAAACTGTATAATTTGTTAAGATGTTTATATAAACTCGAAAATTCAAAAAAGAGAGCTCTAAAAGCCCACAGTAAAAAGCCATTACTCCCTTCTTTGGCAGCCTTGGGGTATAATAATTATTTGCCAAAATAATTTTTTTTGTGAAGCTTTATCGTATGAATGATTATGGCTTAATTGTTTAAGAAGAATAAAAAGTTTTGCTTATTTTACATTTACAATCATTAATATTCCGGAAAAGCTGAGATAAAAGATTAGGGCACCTAAGATACAACCTGCAACAATTATTAAAAAGGCTTTTCTCTTCTTCATCCCAATTGAAAAAGCAACTATACTTCCGGAGATAGCTCCTCCGGCATAGGGCAAAGCTGCTATAAAGAATAATCCCCAATCTCCCCATTTCATCAGTTTTTCTCTGAATTTTGATTTCTTTTTTTCTTCCGAGGATCTTAGTTTTTCCTTAAATTTTTTCAGGAACTTTATGTTATTAAAGGAAAGATCAAGCAAATACAATAAGAAAAGTGTTTGAAGTATATCGCAGATTATAACCAAAATCGTAATTTCAACCAAATTAAATTTCAGAAGAAGTCCGTAAGGATATGAGCCTTTTTTACCGAAAAGATATTGAACTCCTATAAAGCTCAATATCTTAAGAGCCAAAGCTATTATTTCCTTAAAACTCATTCAGTTATTTTTTTTTCAGCCTCCGATATTCTCTCTTTAAGCGAAAGCGGAGATTTTTTAAGCTTTACAGCATCTGCTTTTGTCATTATATCAAGAAACTTATCAAGCTCAACACCGGAACCTCTACCTGTGAAAATAATTCGCATCGGATGAAAAAGCATTTTCCCTTTAAGTCCCTGCTTTTTTGCCTCATTTATAAAAGAGTAAATATCATTAATGGAAATATTATCAATTTCTTTAAAAAAATCCTTCATAAGGGAAAGCATCTTCTCACCACCTTCCCTTTTAAGCTCATCAAAAGCATCTTCGGAATAATCATACTTGAAAAATATCTCAATTTCCATAGGAACATCCTTTAAAGTGACTATATTTGTTTTAACAGAATCCACAGCTAAAATAAGCCAATTCAATGTTTTTTCATCAAGCTCATCAAGAGAGTCAAAATAGCCTTCGGAGACCAAAAACTCTTCGGCTCTTTTTATAATCTCCTTTGTATCAAGAGTTGCTATATGCTTTCTGTTTACCCAATTAAGTTTATTGTAATCAAAGACAGCTCCCGATTTTGAAACCTTTGTTATATCAAAAAGCTCAATTAACTCCTCTTTTGACAAAATTTCTCTGTCCTCAGGGGGAGCCCATCCAAGCATAGCAAGATAATTTAAAAGAGCTTCGGGCAAATAGCCCATACCCTTAAATTGATTCAAAGAGGTCGCACCATGCCTTTTCGAAAGTGGCGAGCCATCCGGTCCCAAAACCATTGAAAGATGCCCGAATTTCGGAGGAGTCCATCCCATTGCCTCATAAATCTTTATCTGTTTGGGAGTATTGGAAATATGATCCTCGCCTCTTATTACAAAATCAACTTCCATATAATGATCATCAACTACAACAGCAAAATTATAAGCCGGAAGACCGTTTGATCTTAAAATGACAAAATCACCGAAAAGGGAAAGGTCAAAGGATATTCTTCCTCTTATAATATCATCATAATAAAAATCCTTATCTTCCGGCATTTTAAATCTTATGACAGCCTTCTCTCCGCTCTCAACTCGCCTTTTTGCTTCTTCGGGAGGAATATTCCTGCATTTTCCTGAATATTTAGGTGGAAGTCCTTTTGAAAGAGCCTCTTTTCTTTCCCTTTCAAGCTCTTCCGGAGTGCAAAAGCAATAATAGGCTTTTCCCTCTTCCAAAAGTTTATGAGCAACTTTTGTATATAGCTCCAACCTTTCCGATTGTCTGTAAGGTCCGTAATCTCCGCCAGTATCAGGACCTTCATCCCACTCAATCCCGAGCCACTTAAAATCTTCAATCAATCCTCTCTCATACTCTTTTGTGGATCTTTCCACATCAGTATCCTCTATCCTTAAAATGAGCTTACCACCATTTTTTTTAGCATGTAGAAAGTTAAAAAGAGCTGTTCTTGCATTTCCCACATGAACATAGCCCGTGGGACTCGGAGCGAATCTTAACCGCATGAAAATTTCCTCCTTAAAAAGATTAGTAAATATATATTATTTACTAAAAATGTTCAATAGAAGAGCATTTTTTAATAGGAAAACACAGACTCTCCCAATCTCTCCTTTAAGACATTAACTCCTATACCGTATCCTTCCGAAGGAATCTCAATAAAACCATCACTATCAAGTCTTACAGTAGGCTCTGCAATATCCGATTTAAAATACCTTGAAGTTTCCGAAGTATCGCCGGGAAGTGTAAAGTAATCAAGCGTCTGAAGATGTATGTTAAAAGCTCTTCCTATGCCCGTCTCCAACATCCCTCCCGACCATACCTTTATTCCGTTTTTAAAGGATTCTTCGGCAATTGCTTTGGCGTTTAAAATTCCGCCCACTCTTCCCTGTTTGATATTTATAATTTTACAGGCATTCAGCGCAATAGCTGTTTTTACATTCGAAAGATTTTTTATTGACTCATCAAGACAGATAGGAGTTTTAAGCTCCTTTTGTAAAAGGGAATGCTCATAAATATCATAATATGACAAAGGCTGTTCAATCATCATAAGATTATATTCATCAAGTTTTTTTAGTATCTCAATATCCGAAAGTTTATAATCAGAATTTGCATCAACCATAAGTTTTATATCAGGGAAATTCTTTCTAACCTCCCTTACAATATCAACATCCCTCCCTTTTTTGATTTTAATCTTAATTCTATGATATTTTTTCTCCAAAGCTTTTTTTATGGAATCTATCAATTCAGAAGTTTCTTTTTTAAGCCCTATACTTATCCCAGACATTATCTTCTTTCTTCTTCCCCCGATTAACTCGTAAAGATGTAGTGAATTTAATTTTGCAGTCAAATCCAAAATGGCATTTTCAACCGCTGCTTTTGCCATATTATAGCCTCTTATTCTACCGACAGCATTAATAAAATCATACACAGTAAAATCTTTTAATTCCTTTAAAACAGGAATAACGTATTTTTTTAATATTTCCATTGTTGTGAAATTTGTTTCATAACTGTAAAAAGGATCAGGAGATGTCACACTTTCCCCCCACCCGGAAATTCCTTCACTTATAATCTCCAAAATAATCGCTTCTCTTTCAGTTTGAACTGAAAAGCTTGTCTCAAAAGGTTTTACAAGTGGAAGATTCACAATATAGAGGTTAACTTTTTCGATTCTTTTAATCTTACTATTTTTTATAATCATAATTTTTCTCCAGAAGATAAAATACTCTTTCCTTATTTTTTGTAAAAACTATGTCAATTGCAACATATCCATTTTCAAAAGCTTTTAAAAACTCCTCCCTCGTTTTATACCTCCACTCCAGAGCTTTTTTCAAATCGTTTTTTTTAAGTTTTCTTATATCAGCTGGTATTTCAATATAAATTATATCAGAGGAAAAATCCGGAGCAGGAGGGGCTTTTTCCAAAAACACAGGAGGAATCTTTTTTTTCATTCTCTCTTTAACCCTCTCCGAATTAAGCTCCCAATGGGCGACCATTCTGTCAGTGGGAAGACCTTTATGAAGTCCACTCTCGCCAACTCCGTATATGTTCAGCTCATACTCAAAGCCTACAGCACCAAGTCTGTGAAGATTAAAATAAGAATTTAAAGATTCAAGAGGATCAAATGTCCACTTAATAAAAGAGTAACCCATTTTCAAAGCTTCCTCCCTTTGAGCCTTTTTAATCAGATAACCGAAACCTTTCCCCTGATATTCCTTTCTTACAGCAGCCATGTGAGAATAGAGAAAAAGTTTTCCTTTCCACTTTGCCAAAATTGCATAGGAAAATCCAATAAGCTTTCCATCAACAAAAAGTCCCATAACCAAGCCACCGTATTTTTGAACTCTTGTCATCAATTGATGGGGCTCAAGATCAAGCTCTGAAAAACCCCAGGCACTTTTTTGAATCCAGGGAATCTCTTTGTAATCCTCTACCTTGGTTATCTTTTTAATTTCAATCTTCATATTCTTTCTATTAATTTTGACATTAAATATGCTCTGAATGGGAAATCATCTATTATTATATATTCATTTACTGAATGGGCACCTGCTCCCTTTATTCCAAGTCCGTCAATTACAGGAACTCCATTGTAAGAAAGGGAAGAGCCATCGGAAGCTCCTCCGCTTGAGCATTCGGGAAGCTCATAACCTACTTCATCAGCTATTTGCCTAGCAATATTGTAGAGCTTCTTATTTTTTTCATCGTATTCAAGTGCAGGATGCTCAAATGAAAGTTCCGAATCAATTTTAGCTCCTCTTATCTCTGACATTCCTTCAATTTTCTTTAGAACTCTTTTTATCTTATCATTGCTAAAACTTCTGACTTCCCCTTTTAATTCACTAAAGGGAGAAACAACATTTTTTCTAACACCTCCGGAGACTATCCCCGGATTAAAGCTTACATCTCCCTCTTTTTTTACAATATCATCTATCTTTAAAATTAACTCCGCAAGAGCTCTGTTTGCATCTATGCCTTTTTCAGGCTCTATACCGCTATGAGCTGCTTTTCCTGTAATTTTTATTTCCATTCTCCCTATTGCCTTTCGTCTGACTTTAACTCCTCCGTCAGGGCAGCTTGGCTCTGGAATAAGAACAGCCTTAGCATCTTTTGAATTTTCGTAAATTATCCCCTTGGAATATTTGCTACCGCTCTCCTCATCGGGATTAAATATTATCCTCAGAGATTTTTTAATATTAAAAGCACCCTGAAAAACAGATTTAAGGACAAAGTAAAAAAGGGCTATGCCGGTTTTCATGTCATAGGCACCATTTCCGTAAAGCAAACCATCCTTAACTTCAACTGAGGGGTTTTCATCTTTTACCCTAACAGTATCAACATGGGAAAGAAGTATAATTTTATCTCCAAATTGAGTAAAAAAATCAAAAATAAGAATATCTCCGACAGGTGTCATTCTTCTTTCCACAGAGTCAGGTCTGAAAGCCTGAAACAAATTCTGAAGATAATCCAAAAACCTGTTTATATTATCTCTTTCACCATTGTAAGATCTATACCTTACAAGAGTGCTTATAAGCTCAACAAATTCATCTTTCTGTTTTTCAAAAAATTCTAATAGCTCATTCATTTCCCTATTCTTTTCTTAAAAATTCTTCTTCTCTTATGCTGGCGAGGATTAAAGTATTTCCATTCTCCCTGAATTTTCTTGTTTGTTTCAAGCTCAGGATTTGACTCAGCTACCTTAAACCCCATTTTTTGAGCAGTCTGGAAAATATCCAAAACCATTAAAAGATCCACTCCTTTTCCTCTGTACTCTTTTTTAACACCAGCAAGGTAAAAATCCAATATTTCATAGGTTTTCAAAGCTTTTAGTATATGAATAAAGCCAAATGGAAAAAGTTTTCCCTTCGCCTTTTGAAAGCCTCTTGAAAGAGATGGCATTGTTATCATAAAACCAATCATTTCATCCTTTTCATTAACCACAGCTTTAACCAAATCCTTGTGAACAAACGGCAAATATTTTTTCATATAATACTCTTTTTGTCTTTCTGTTAATGGAGTTGTTCCGTAAAGCTCCTCATATGCTTCATCAAGAAGGTCAAAAAGCTCTTTTCCTCTCTTTTTGGCTTCCGCTTTGCTTTTGAATTTTAAGACTCTAAAATTGTACCTTTTCTTTATCCATTCTGCCGTTTTTAAAAGCTTTTCAGGGAATTTCCATCCTTCCGGAGGTTTGGTTTGAAATTCCACATAATCTATCTCCTTTTCAAAACCGTATTTTTCAAGATGCACTTTGTAATAGGGATGATTATAAATGGTTACTATTGTTGCAAGCTCATCAAAACCCTCAATTAATAGACCTTCAGGATCAAGATCTGTAAACCCCTGAGGCCCTGTGATTGTTTCCATTCCAAGCTCTTTAGCCCATTCTTCCACTTTATTAAAAAGAGCTTTTGTCACCTCATAATCATCTATCACATCAAACCATCCAAATCTCAAATTTCTTTCATCGAATTTCTCATTGGCAGCTTTATTTAAAATCGCAGCAACTCTACCAACTATTTCTCCATCTCTATAAGCAAGAAATAGCCTTGAGTCACAGAATTCATAAGCAGGGTTTTTCTTTTTTGAAAGGGTATCAATTTCATCCATTATTAGTGGAGGAACATAATTTTCATTCCCCTTGTAAAGCTCCATGGGGAATTTGATAAAATTTTTTAAATCTTTTTTTGTTTTTACTTCCGAAACCTCAATACTCATCTTCCCTCCAAAAATCTATTTTTCAAAAAATTCATATGCCTCTTTTACTAACTGTGATTTGTTTATATCCCCAACTAAAATTTTGTTCTTATTAACTATCACAAATACATTATCAAGACCAATTATTGCAACAGAGCTTTCCTTAGAGTGAATAAAACTATTGTTTGAATTAACAAAAAGTCCATTTCCCTTTAAAACATTTCCATTCTCCCCTTTTTCCAAAAGATCATATAGAGACTTGAAAGAACCAACATCAGACCATCTGAAATCACCTTCAACCAGGAGAATTTCCTTACTCTTTTCAAGAAGAGCATAGTCAATGGATTCAGCCTTAATCTCGGAAAAAACCTTTTCTATATCTTCCCCTTTACGCATTCTCTCGTAAAACTCAGAAAAATAGGGAGAATATCTTTTCAAATTATCTCTAAAAACCCTACCTTTCCATATAAACATCCCGGAATTCCAGAAAAAATTACCTGATTTGAGATAGCTAAGAGCGGTCTTATAATCAGGTTTTTCCTTAAAAGAAAGAACTTTAAAATATCTTTTTTCATTTTCAAGAACCAAAGGCTCCTTTTCAGTCTCTATATAGCCATAACCGGTATCAGGAGAAGTTGGGATTATACCAAATGTAATTAATTTTTCCTCAGTGTTTGCAAGTTCAAAAGCAAGGGAAAGTCTTTCAGAAAATTTCCTTTCATCCGCTATAAAGTGGTCCGATGGGAAAATTCCAAAAATAGTTTCCTCATCTTCCCTTTCAAAAAGTGAAATAGCCCAGAGTATTGAAGGAGCTGTGTTTTTTGGTTGCGGCTCTGAAAGTATCTGCTCTTCCGGAAAATCCTTTAAAAAAGATGAAAGTTTTTTCCCCAACTCTTTATTCGTTACAATAAAAATCTCATCTTTTGCAAAAAAATCTTTTAATCTTTCAATAGTCTCCTCTATCAGAGACTTTTCACTGAACACTGAAATAAGCTGTTTTGGTGTTCCCTTTTCACTAAGAGGCCAGAATCTTTTACCGGAGCCTCCAGCAAGAATAAGAGCTATCTTTTTCATTTTTTCTCCTCAAAAGATAAAGTATAGGAAAGATAATAGTGAAATTATAATACAATAAATTCCAAAAATATAAAACCTTTTATTTTTTATTATTTTAATTAGATAACCAATTGCCAAAAGACCGGTAATAAATGATACTACAAACCCCAAAAGCAGCAAATAAAAATTGGTATTTTCAAAGCTTTTTGGAATCTCCAAAATTATGGCACCTATCATAGCAGGTAAAAATGCAATAAAGGAAAACTCAGCTGACTCCTCTTTATCCCAACCTAAAAAAAGTGCTGTTGAAATAGTTGAGCCGGATCTTGAGATACCTGGTATTATCGCAAAGCTTTGAGCAAGGCCTATCAAAACCGAATCTTTTAGAGTGCTTTTCTTATCCTTCAATTTTACAAATTTAGTTAAAACTAAAATAATACCTGTAAAAAGGAGTGCAAAGGAAACATATAAAGGTTTTGAGAACAATGATTCAAAAAAATCTTTAAAAGCAAATCCGAAAAACCCCGTAACAATAGTAACTATCAATATACCAAAAAGATAATCCCTCTCCTCTTTTTTGACACTCTTGTAAGAGAATAATAATTTGAAAAAATCTGCTATCAGCTTTAACACCTTTTTTCTATAATAAAATAACACGGAAAAAAGGGTGCCAGCATGGAGAACAATCGTAAGAAGTAACTTATCCTCTTTTATTTTAAAAAGGTGTTCTAAAAGGACAAGATGGCCTGAAGAACTTACCGGAAAAAATTCTGTTATTCCCTGAACTAAAGCAAGAATTATTGTCTTAAATATCTCCAAAGAATTCAGACCTCTTTTTTAACAATTTTAAGGGCTTTTTCTATCTCTTCCTTTATTTTATTAAGAGCTTCTTCGCTCTTTGCTTCATAGCGAATCACTAAAATAGGCTGGGTATTAGATGCTCTTACAAGTCCCCATCCATCAGGAAATAGCACTCTAACACCATCAACATCAATTATTTTGTATTTATCCTTAAAATACTCTTTTAATCTCTCTACAATCTTAAACTTTTCTTCTTCAGTACTCTCCATATGAATTTCAGGTGTATTGTAAACTTTTGGCATCTCATCCACCCATTCGGATACCTTTTTATCATACTTTGAAATAATCTCAGCAAACCTTAAAGAGGAGTAAATAGCATCATCAAAACCGAAGTATCTATGCTTGAAAAATATGTGGCCACTCATTTCTCCGGCAAGTATTGCATTTTCCTCTTTCATTTTACTTTTTATAAAAGAATGTCCGGTTCTCCACATTATAGGCACACCACCCAATTTTTTTATTTCATCAAATAAAATTTGAGAAGCTTTCACATCAGCAATAATTTTACCTCCTGGAACTTCCTTTAAAATATCCTGAACCATTATGTAAAGTATTTGATCTCCGAAAAGAAGTCTCCCTTTATCATCAACAACACCAATTCTATCAGCATCTCCGTCATAACCTATCCCAAAATCAGCTCTTTCCTCCTTTACTTTTTTTATTAAATCTTCCATATATTTCGGAACAGTAGGATCAGGATGGTGATTGGGGAAATTCCCATCAGGATCTGTATATAGCTCAATAATTTCAGCACCAAGCTTTTTAAAAATAGGTACTGACACAAACCCGCCTACTCCGTTTCCAGCATCAATCACTATTTTTAGTTTTTTTCTAAGTTTTATGTCATTCAAAAGATACTCTTCATACTCCGGCAAAATATTATATGAAAGGAGTTCTCCTCCTTCTTCGATTCTAAATTTCTCTTTTATAATAATATCATAAAGAGCCTTTATCTGTTCTCCAAAAAGAGCACTTTCCCCTACCATTAATTTAAAACCATTGTATTCAGGTGGATTGTGAGAACCTGTGATCATAACCCCACCATCTTTTTTCTTGTAAAAAACTGCAAAATAAAAAACAGATGTCGGTACCATAGAAAGATCTATTACCTTCAAACCAGTGGATAAAAGTCCTTTTATCAAATAATCCCTTAATTCGGGAGAATGAGTTCTTGCATCTCTTCCCACAAAAATCTCCTTTTTCCCTTTTTCTCTTAAAACAGTCCCAAAAGCTTTTCCTATTTTTTCAACAGTTTCCGCATTCAGATCTCTACCTACAATACCTCTGATATCATAATTTCTGAAAATATTTTTGTTGATTGACATCTATTCCAACCTCCATTATTAAAGATAAAAAATTATATCAAATAAGGTTTTCTAAGGCAATTAAGTACGACAGGAAAAACATATTGACGGATGATATTTTTTATGTTAAAAAATTAAGTGTACTTACCAAAAAGGAGGTAAAGATGGAGAAAAAAAATGAAAACACAGAAAATAAAATAAAGCAAGTCGTAGGATTTAAAATCGGAAATGAAGAGTATGTAATTGATATTCTGAAAGTTCAGGAAATAATAAAACCTGTGGATATCACCCCCATCCCCGACTCTCCAGACTTTATCGAAGGGGTTATAAACTTAAGAGGAATGGTAATTCCGATTGTATCATTGAGAAAAAGATTCAACTTTGAAGAGCTGAAAGACAATAAAGATACGAAAATAATTGTTACAAAAATAGACAATCATTTCATAGGCTTTTTGGTAGATAGTGTAACAGAAGTTTTAAGAATACCTACAAAGCTAATTGAACAAACCCCACCTCTTGTGAGTAAAATCGGCTCAGAGTTTTTAGCAGGAGTTGGAAAGCTTGAGGATAGATTGGTAATTTTCATAGATATTGATAAAATCTTATCTGCTGAAGAAAAAGAGGTAATAGAAAAAGCTTTATAAACTTTCTTCTTCTATCTTTTTATACAAATTATAAGCAAGGTCCCTTAATTCCTTATCGCTTTTGTTTTTTACCACTTCCTCAGAAATTGGCGGTAAAAATTCTATTTGCAGTTTAGAAGGATAAATTAATTTCCTTCCTTTGGGCATAGCATAATAGAACCCTCTGAAATAAACCGGTAAGATAGGAAGATTATGCTCTTTAGCCAAAACAAATGCTCCCCTTTTGAATCTTTTTATTTTTCCATCTCTACTTCTTGTTCCCTCCGGGAAAATACCTATACTATCACTTTTTTCTTCTTTTATTATATTTATTGCTCTTCTTACAGATTCTTCAGCTTTTCTCGGATTATCCCTGTCAACAGAGATATATTTTGATACTTTAAATGCCCAGGAAATTATAGGAACCTTGTCCACTCCAGATTTGTAAAAAAATCTCAATGTGCCCGGTACAACACTAAATAAAATTACAGGATCAAGAAAACTTGTGTGATTGCCAATTACAATCCACTGTCTATCTTTGAATAGTTTTTTATCAAAATTTTTAAGTTCCAGTTTTAACCCAAGAACAAACATAAGTGTTTTTATTGCAAATCTTACATAATTGCTCAGTAGTGGTTGCCATCTTGTAATATAAACAATTAAAATAGGGATAATAGCAAAGATAGCAAATATTATTAACAAAAAGAGTGCTATTATGTTTCTCAAATAAATTAAAACTTTATCTATTAAACTTAATTGCAAGTCCTGTGACATTATCTCTACTCCCTCTTAAAAGAGCTTCATTTACAAGATACTTCAAAGCATCCTTCAACCTGTAGCTTTTAAAAACTTTAACTATTTCATTATTATCAAACATTGCGTGAAGACCATCGGTTGTTAAAAGAAAGATATCATCTTTTCTTGTTTCAATCTTTTTAATTCTTTGAGGTGAGATATTTAATCTTACCCCGACAGATTGTGTTAACACATTTTTATTAGGATAAACTTCAGCCTCTTTTTTGTCTATAAGTTTCAATCTTTTTAAAGTATTAACAAGACTATGATCTGTGGTAAGCTGCAAAATTTTACCTTCTCTTAAAAGATAAATTCTAGTATCTCCCACATGAACCAATGATGCTGTTTTATCTTTAAAAACAATTACTGACAGAGTTGTACCGACAATAATATCTTTTTTATAATTGTTTGTCATGTTCCTTATTTGGTTGTGGGCAAAAAATAATGCCTTTTCCAAAAGTACATCTGTCTCAAATTCTTCCTTAAAATAATTTTTTCTGTAAAACTCAAGACAAAAATCAACAGCCAATTTTGAAGCAAGATCTCCGTGAGAATGCCCTCCCATTCCATCCGCAATTGCAAGGAAATAGTGACCATCACCTATCTCATAAAATCTGAAATAATCCTCATTTCTGTCCCTGTAATCTCCCTTTTCAGATTTCCCGAACCATATAATTTTTTGCATTAGCTACCGTGAAGGTTTTTTACTCTTTTTAAAACCAACTTAGCTATTAATTTCAAAGATTTGAAAACACCTACTCCTTTGGTAGCCACTGCCTCTATTACAGGTTCCCCTTTTCGTCTCAACTCTTTTACTAAAGTCTCAACCGGAAGAGCTGTTTTTAAATCCCTTTTATTTAACTGAAGGACATAAGGTAATTGATAAAAATCAATACCATAATCAGAAAGATTATCTATTAAATCATTTATACTCTCTATATTTGCCTCCAACCTGTCCTCTTGAGAGTCTGCTACAAAAATAATCCCATCAACTCCTTTCAAAATAAGCTTTCTGCTTGCTGAATAAAAAACCTGACCGGGGACAGTATAAAGAGAAAATTTCACATCAAAATTTCCAATTTTTCCCAGACCCATAGGTAAAAAATCAAAAAACAGAGTTCTTTCACTTTGAGTGGGAATTGAAGTAAAAGGGCCTCTGTTTTTTTCATCAAGTTTATCATAAATATACTTCAAATTTGTAGTTTTACCAGATAACCCCGGCCCATAATATACAATTTTAAATTCTAATTTCTTCTCAAGATAGTTTACGAAAACCATTAATCTTCATCTCCAAATAGCTTATCAATATCATCCTCTGTGATCTCAGGGAAAGGAGATTCCAATTCCCCAAAGCTTGCTTTATCCTTGTCTATTTTATTTAAAATGGCTTCAAATATCTCCTCCAAATACCTCCCTGCTTTAGCCATCTTTAACCTGATTAAACCAATTGTAGTGCTTTTATCAAAAATTACCCCCAAAATAAATCTTTCTCTTATGAGATTAATCTGGAAACTTATATGATTTCCTTCACTTGTTATTGAGAAGAATTTTTCTCCTCCGATAAGCTCTCCTACTCTAACACTCGCTGCTATAATCCCAGCGGTAAGTGAAGAAAGTGTTGGCAAATCTACTCCCGCAATTCCTCCTATTGAAGAAATTATCTGTCCCGATTGATCCGCTAAAAACACAAGATCTGATTTACACTCCTCCTTTAATCTTGAGATAACATCCTTAATTCTCTTGTAATCCTCTTCATATAATAATAATATCTCTTCCATCGCTCCAAAATCTCACAATATTTTTACAAATTATCTCATATTTCGTATCTTTTTTCAAAAGCTTTCAAAAGAGTTATATCATCAGTATAATCTATATCTGATCCAATAGGTAATCCAACCGAAAGTTTTGTGACCTTTACTCCCGGGAATTTTGAAAGGAACTTTTTTAAAAATATTGATGTAGCTTCTCCCTCTACTGTTGGATTCGTTGCAAGAATTACCTCTTCAACCTCTCCTTTTTTTACAATTTTCTCGAGTTTATCCAGGTGAAGATCCTCGGGGCCAATCCCTTTTAAAGGAGAAAGGGCTCCCAACAATACAAAATATTTTCCTTTATAAACCCCGGTTCTTTCAATCGAATAAAGATTATAGGGTTGCTCAACTATACATAATTTTTTAGAATCTCTTTCCTTAGAAGAACAAATAGGGCAGGGATCAGTATCTGTTATATTATTGCAAACACTGCAGTAAAAAAGCTTATCTTTAAGATTAGAAATACTATTTCCTAACTCATGTAGCTCCTCCCTATTCATTTTAAGCAAATGGAAAACAATTCTCTGCGAAGATTTCCTCCCCAAACCGGGAATTTTTTTTAATAAATCAATTACTTTTTGAAGAACTTCAGGATACTGGTAGCCTGCCATAGAACTAAAATAGCCCGGGGATATTCATACCTGGAATATTCGGTAACTTTGATTGTAATTCCTGATCAACTTTTTCAGAAGCACTGTTTACCGCTGATAGTATTAAATCTTCCAGAGTCTCAACATCTTCCGGGTCAACAATTTCCGGATCAATTTTAATTGATATTACTTCTTTTTTACCATTCATCTTTACCTTTACCATATCCCCACCGGCACTACCCTCAACCTCAAGTGTTTCCATCTCACTTTGAAGCTTCTCCTGTGCATCTTTAACCATTTTAAAAATTTGATTAATATCAATACCTTTCACTTTATCCTCCTGATTTTATTTCAACAATTTCACCTTTAAAAAGCTCGAGAAAATCCTTTATTTTAGGGTCTTCCATAATTTTATCAATGGAATTTTTTTTGGAAAACCCCTTTTCAAAATTTACCAAAATAGAGTAATTCTTATTTGTAATTTTCTTTATCATCTCGCTAAGTTTATCTTTACCACGAATAAGCATATCATAAGTAACCTTTCTGTTTTCAGGTATCACAAAAATAAGTTTATTTTTCTCAACCTCAATTCTAACTACATCTTTTAAAGAATGGCACAAAAAGCTTTCTTCATCTTTGGCCTCTTTAATTAATTTATCTAAAAGATTACCTTCTTTCTTTTTTGTTTCTAAAGTGGGGTCAATTTGGAAGACAGCACTTGTTTGATGGCTATTCTGGGAAGTATTACTTTCTCTTTTTTCATTCTTAATATCAACCCCTTTATCATTTTTTTTTACATTCTCTGCAATAGAAAATTCACTAATATTAACCGCTTCCTGAAGATATATAAGATTAAGCAAAATAATTTCAAGTAAATATCTTTTGTTAAGACTTTTTCTGAATGAATATTCGTATTTCTCAAGTAAATTTAATAATCTCAAGACTGTCAGGGAAGAAGTTTTTTCCTTATTTTTATTAAAAAACTCTCTTTCTCTTTCAGAAAAATTCTCATCAAAGTTTCCTGTCTCCTTAAAAAATAGAAAATTTCTTAAAAAATCAAAAAACTGCTTGTAAAAATGATAAAAATCCTCTCCTGAGACAAAAATTTCCTCAACAATCTTAATAGCCTCTTTTTTATCTCTGTCAAAAACCGCTTTAAAAGTTCTTTCAAGAAGATCATCATCCACAATACCAAGTACACTATTTAAAGTACTATCATCAACCTTCTCACTATAAGATACTATCTGTTCAAACAAACTTAGGGCATCTCTCATACTGCCCTCCGAAACTTCGGCAATTCTTCCAAGTGCCCATTCGGAGACTCCAATCCCCTCTTGCTCTGCTACAAATTTTAATCTCTTTTTAATTTCCGAAAATGGTATTCTCCTGAAATCAAGGGTTATTGACCTTGAAACCACAGTAGGTAAAACCTTATGAAATTCAGTGGTAGCCAGAATAAAGACAGTATGCTCCGGAGGCTCCTCCAATGTTTTTAAAAGAGCATTGAAAGCTTCATTTGTAAGCATGTGCACTTCATCTATTATTATAACTTTATATCTCCCCTTTATAGGTTTATATTTAACAATTTCTCTCAGCTCTCTCACCTGATCAATTCCTCTATTGGATGCTCCATCAATTTCTATAACATCAGGAAAATTCCCCTCTGTAATCTCAATACAATTGCTACATTTATTACAGGGTTCCACAGATACTCCCTCTTTACAATTCAGAGCCTTTGCAAATATTCTGGCAACAGAAGTTTTCCCAACTCCTCTCATTCCTGAAAATATGTATGAATGGTGGATTTTGGCTGTCTTAAGTGAATTCTGAAGTATTTTTACAACATGGGGTTGATAAATCACATCTTTAAAGAACTGAGGTCTATACTTTCTTGCAATGGCCCTGTATTCTGACATTATCTTTTCCTATCATGGGGATACTGGCACGTACAGGGTCTTACTTATCGCTGCTCCCTTCCGGGCCTGACGAGGTTCGTAAGTCTGTACTACCAGTCCCCATAATTTTCTGATTATATCAAACTTATGATTTTAAGTAAATTTTGAATTCTTTAGACACTTCTTAACTTTCTTCTTTTAGCAAATCATTAATAGCTTTCTCCGCCCTCTTTTTCACCCATTGATTCTCATCTTTTTTAAATTTATAAATCACAGAGATAGCTTTCTTCCCTCCTACTTTCTCCACTGCCTCTATATAAGTAATCTTAATATCAGTGTTGGTATCACTTAAAAACCTATCCTTATACTCAAATACTTTTTCATCCCCTCTTATACCAAGGATCTTAACACCTTCTCTCCTTATCGACCATAAAGGATTTTCCACTAATTTATATATATCCTCATTGGTAAAACTCTCATCCTCTGCTATTAAATTTGAAATAAAATCTCTTATATCCCATGAAGGATCATTTAATCCCAATAACAAAATTTCTTTTTTAATTTGTTCGTCTAAATTAAGAGCCTCTTTATAAATTTCAAGTCTTTTTTCCTTTTTGTTTGTATTTTCAAGTGTTTTTTTTACTTTTTCCAGGTCATTAAAATTATCTTTTCCCCCTTCATTCTCTTTTAAAATCTTTTTTAAAACTGCTTTGACAGCAGCATTCCTATCATCCTTAAATTTTTTATAGAAATCCGAGTCTTTATAACCGGATTCAAACAAAACCTTTAAAACATGGGCTCTGTGAGCACCTTTTTTTTCAGTTGCTTCCTTTTTCAGTTTTTCAATTTCCACCCTTTTCATTAAACACCTCGATTAAATTTTCTTTAATTTATGCCCCATTTTTTCCTTTTTAGTTTTTAAATAATCATAGTTGACTTCATTCGGTTCAATTTCAATGGGTATTTGTTCTACAACTTCAAGCCCATATCCCTTTAAAGATACAAGTTTTTTGGGATTATTTGTCAAGAGTCTCATCTTCCTCACCCCCAATTTCCTTAATATCATAGCACCAATTCCATAATCTCTCAAGTCCTCCTTAAATCCTAATTTAATATTCGCAGCTACCGTATCCAACCCCTGATCCTGCAAAGCATAAGCTTTTATTTTATTTACAAGACCAATTCCCCTTCCTTCATGTTCCAAAAGATAAAGCAAAACTCCTCCCTCTTTGGATATTCTTTTCATAGCCGTATGGAGTTGATCTCCGCAATCGCACCTTTTTGAACCAAAAGTATCGCCTGTAAGGCACATAGAGTGAACCCTCACCAGAGCAGGTTTATCTTCTGATATTTCCCCGGCTATTAAAGCAACATTCTCTTTACCCCTAACCTTATCAACAAAAACTGCTATTTCAAAATTTCCGTATTTAGTAGGAAGTTTTGCCCGAGCCACTTCTTCAACCAAGATTTCATTTTTTAATCTGTATTTAATTATATTTGCAACACTTATTATCTTAATGTCAAATTTTTCAGCTATTTTCTCAAGTTGAGGGAGTCGAGCCATGGAACCATCTTCATTCATAATCTCACAAATAACTCCAGCCGGTTTTAAACCAGCTAATCTTGAAAGATCAACAGAAGCTTCTGTTTGTCCAGCTCGTACCAGCACCCCACCGTCTTTCGCCCTTAATGGAAAAATATGACCGGGTCTTGCAAAATCTTCAGGTTTAACATCATCGGAAACAGCTGCCAAAATAGTAGCTGCTCTATCATACGCGGAAATACCGGTTGTAGTCCCAATTTTATAATCAATTGAAACAGTAAAAGCTGTCCCGTATCTTGAAGAGTTATCACCAACCATAAGAGGTAAGTTAAGCTCATCAGCCCTCTTGTTTGTTAAAGTTAAACAAATTAACCCCCTTCCTTCCTTTGCCATAAAATTTACCAATTCGGGGGTTATTTTTTCAGCAGCGACATAAAAATCTCCCTCATTTTCCCTATCTTCATCATCAACAATGATGACAGGTTTTCCGGCCTTTATATCATCCAATACATCTTCGACTTCAGATATTCTCATATTCATCTCCTTGGCATATTATACCAATTATAAATGTATTTTCCAATAATATCTGTTTCAATATTTACTTTATCCATCTTTCTCAAATGCTTGAGATTAGTGTTTTCATATGTTAAAGGAATTATCTCAACTCCAATTTTTAGGCCTGAGATGTCTGCAACAGTTAAACTTATTCCATTTATCGAAATAGAACCCTTTGGAATTACAAATTTTTTCAACTCTTCAGGAAGTCTAAATTCAAACCTATAGCCATTTCCTCTTTTATATTTTCCAAGGAAACTCCCTAACCCCTCGACATGCCCTTGCACAATGTGTCCTGATAATCTATCTCCTAATTTCATAGCTCTTTCCAAATTTACAAAATCACCCTTTTTTAAAAATCTCAAATTACTTTTTTCAAGTGTTTCTTTGGAGACAAAAAAGCCAAGTATTTCTTTCTTTCTACTCTCCACAGTAAGACAAACACCATTAACAGCTATACTCTCTCCTATAACAACATCCTGATAATTTTCTTTATTTAGGGAAAAAACTTTTAAAACATTATTCTTAAAATCTTCTACCTTTCCTAAACTATCAATTATACCCGTAAACATTTATAACTCCCTCTATTATAATATTATCATCCAAATCAAAAGTTTTCCATTTTTTTATAATTTCACTATTGGAAACAGAAGTAATTTTCAAAGAATTTGAATATGAATAACCACCGCCAAGTATTTTGTTGATAGCAATTTCCTGGATAAAAACATCCACATTCCTACTCCTTAAAAAAGAAGCTGCTATTTTGCTCCCTCCTTCCACAAGAAGTTTACCAACTCCCATCTTAAAAAGGACGGAAAGTACCTCTTTAATATCAATTCCCCCTTCCTCATTTCTTCCAACTTCTCTTACATCAATCCCATTATCTATAAGAAAATGTTTTTTGTTTTCATTAGAATCTTTAGAAGTAAAAATAATAATTTCTCCCTTTTTTCTTGTATTAAACAATTTTGATTCGATTGGGAATCTAAGATTTGAATCAAGAATAACTCTCCTTATTCTTTTTTTATAACCTCCAAGCCTTACCGTAAGTTCTGGATTATCCATTAAAACGGTGCCTATACCCACGAGTATTGCATCATTTTCAGCCCTTAAAAGATGAACATATTTTAATACTTCTTCAGAGCTAATACCTCTGGAACTTCCATTATATGATGCAATCTTACCATCAAGAGATGTTGCTATTTTTAGTGTTACATAAGGTCTTCTTTTTTCAATATTGCACAAAAAAGCCTGATTAAGTTCAATGGCCTTTTCTCTTAAAATCCCCACTTCAACATCCACTCCTTTTTCCCTTAAAACTTCAATACCTTTAACTTTAGGATTAGGGTCCTCATGAGCGATATAAACTTTTTTTACTCCCTTTTCTAAAATAATCTCAGTACATGGGGGAGTTTTACCTTTATGAGAACAAGGTTCAAGATTTACATAAAGTTCAGCCCCTATAAAATTAATATTTTCCATTAAGCACCTTCTTTCCGCATGGTACTCGCCAAACTTATAATGATACGAAGTTGAAATTATTTTTCCATCCTTCACACAAACAGCTCCTACCATTGGATTGGGGCTTGTATAAAGAAATCCTTTTTTAGCAAGCTCTATTGCAAGATTCATATAAAATTGTTTATTCATTATTCAAAAAGAAGCTTTGCATAATCCTGAGGTGAGAAGCTCTGAATGTCTTCAACACTTTCACCTGTACAGATAAATTTAACTGGAAGAGAAAATTCCCTGGCTATGGAAATAATAGTCCCCCCTTTTGCAGTCCCATCCATCTTTGTAAGTATGATACCTGTAAGATCCGAAAATTTTCTGAACTCTCTTGCCTGAACAATGGCATTTTGACCAATCGTAGCATCCAGAACAAGTAATACCTCCTTTGGCTCATCTGGAAATTCTCTTTTTATTACCTTGGTTATTTTCTTTAACTCGTTCATGAGATTCTCTTTTGTATGAACTCTTCCTGCTGTATCTATTATAAGTACATCATAATTATTTTTTTTGTAAGAGTTTAATGCATTGTACACTACAGATGAAGGATCAGCTCCCTTCTCTCCTGAAACAACCGGTATGTTAAGCTTATTTCCCCATTGCTCAAGCTGAATTCCCCCGGCCGCTCTAAAAGTATCAGCAGCAGCAAAAATTACACTTTTCCCTTTCTTTTTAAGCAAAGCGCCCAATTTCGCTATGGAGGTTGTCTTTCCACCCCCGTTAACGCCTACAATCAAAGCTATAAATTTGTCATCTTTGTCAAACCAATTTTCAGATTTGATGCTCAAAATTTCTATTATCTCTTCTCTTAATACATCAATTGCTCTTTCCCCTTTCTTCATCCTTTTTTTTATTTTTCTCATAATGTCTTCCACAATATCAATACTAACATCCGAAAGGACTAAAAATTCCTCAAGCTCATCTAAAATCTCGTCAACATTACTCTTTGAAAATATTGAAGATAATCCCTGTTTAAAATTATCTGATAAGTTTTTTAACTTTCCTTTAAAAATTTGCATGTGAAATTATAATAAAATCCGAGTTTATTTACAATCTTTAATTTAATAAATAAGAAAAGTCCAAATTGACAAACAAATGAACATGTGTTATTTTAAAAAATGGAGATAAAGGGCAAAGAAAAAAAGCTAATTCTTATTGTTGATGATGAAGCTAATATTAGGGAATTAGTAAAAGAAATACTTGAAGAGCAAGGGGGATATGAAACATTATCCGCATCTAATGGTAAAGAAGCACTGGATCTATTTTTAGAAAATAAAGACAGGATTTCAATAATTATGTCTGACATAAAGATGCCTATAATGGATGGACTGGAATTTTTAAGAGAGGTAAAAGCAGTTGATCCTGATGCTGTAGTGATAATGATATCAGCTTTAAATGACATAAAATCTGCCATAAATGCAATGGACAGAGGAGCATACACTTACATCACAAAACCTTTTAAAATCACGGAGCTTCTCATCGTCGTAAAAAGAGCCATTGAAAAGAGAGAACTTTTACTTGAAAATAAAAGATATCAACTCCACCTTGAAGAATTGGTAGAAGAGAGGACAAGGGAGCTTGAGAAAGCTTACAAAGAACTGGATGATATTTTTAATTCCACTCTTATAACCTTAGTAAATGCTCTCGATGCAAGGGATACTGAAACAGAAGGACATTCTGAAAGAGTTACCTACTATACTCTTGAATTGGCAAAGCTTATGGGAATAACA
>Ga0256835_1000404_pt1 | contig 32732 bp, 31 predicted proteins | sample PIR30metaG_FD_185972 | JGI IMG/M metagenome (GOLD analysis project Ga0256835, IMG submission 185972) | Hydrothermal vent microbial communities from East Pacific Rise, Pacific Ocean - PIR-30 | ecosystem: Environmental > Aquatic > Marine > Hydrothermal vents | place: Pacific Ocean: East Pacific...
TTCATCAGTGCAAGGAGGAGATAATGATAGTACAGTTGGTGTTTTTAATACAGGAAAAATATCTCCATTAGATAAAACATGGGGGGAATTTAATTACAACAAAAGAGAACCAGGTTCTAGAATAGTTATAGATGGACAATATGGTCATTTGTATGAATTAAGAGTTAAGTAAAGCCAAAAGCCTCGAAGCCTCCGTGGCAGCCCCGCACCAAATTCTGAAGCTTAAAGCCATAAGCTTCGAAGGCAGCTTCTTGGGCTTAAAGCATTTAAAGCCATCAGCTCTTGCTGTTTTGAGCTAAATATCTACAGTGCGGGATCTCCGCTACGCTCCGACTTCTTGGGATTAGAGCTAATAAAATCATTAAGCTTTTGTAGTTGGCTTTGAAAATAGCTCCGAGGCCGGTGAGGACAAAGTCCGAACCTTAACTCTTGACAAAACAGTGTTTCAAAGCTATTTAAAACGGATTTTATTCATTATATATTTAAAAATATTAAATCACTAAAAGGGATTATGAAAACTTTTGTTCCGTTTATCTTATATTCTTCTTTTTCTCCCGATATTCCGACAATATATGCTTTTTTAGGATCATATTTCTTAATAAAACTTTTTAATGATCGTTCAATTCTTATTTTTGACAACTCTTTATATTTTACTTTAATCGGCACAACTTTAAACCCCTTATCAATAACAAAATCAACCTCCGAAAATAATATATTCTTTAAAAAAATCAATAATTTTTTCTTTTTCTATTTTAATAAAATCATTCAATTTTTTCTCATATTTATATTCTGTTTTATAATTAATAAATTCTTTAAATGAAATAGTTGGCAACTCAAATATTCTCTTTCTACCGATAAGAGATTCTTTAATCTTTTCCTTCAATTCCAAGCTACCCGAACCTGAAACAATGAATTTATACTTTTTATTCATATCGTATAAACCTTTTAAAAACAATCCTGCATCAGACAACCTTTGAATTTCATCAATAAAAACAAACCCCTTATTATCTCCTATCTCTAAATTTATTTTTTTTATAAAGTATGTTGATCCTTAAAATATGAATTATCTTGATAAATGTCCAAGTTTAAAAAAACGGTTTTATAATCTTGTTTAATAAGATAATCTCTTAAAAGATTCATTAATGTGGTTTTACCTGATTGACGAGGACCAACAATTAAAGATATCTCTTTTTTAAATAAATGCGCTTTTAAATCTTTAAATAAAGCTCTTTCTATCATGAATAAATTATATACCCGAGAATTATCAAAGTTAACTTTCATTTTTCTCGGGTTAATTGCAAACTTGATTTACTAATAAAAAAGAATTGATGAAAACTGGTCGGCTTTATAATTTTATCCGATTTCTATGGAAGAACTCCTTTCTTGATTAATGTTTTTATTGCCTTTATAATAAATTATGTTTTATCTCTTTTATAATCTCATTTTCTTTCTGTTTTTCATCCCCGCCGCTTTAATATACATGTTTTTATCCCTGTTAAACGGAAAATCGGTTAGCTCTGTTTTAAAAAGATTTAAATATGAACAAACGGAAAAAGAGAGGGAAAATATCCATTTTCACGGAGTTTCGGTCGGGGAAATTATAAGCATGGGTAAGCTTATCAAAACAACCGCGGAACATTGTGATATTACGATATCCGTGGGAACGGAGACAGGTTATAAAACAGCCCTGAAAAAATACCCTTTTTCCGAAAAGATATTGTTTTCCCCCTATGATTTCCCTTTTTCGGTTAAATCATTTATCGATTCTGTAAATCCGAAAATATTTATAATTGCGGAGGCAGAGTTTTGGTATAATCTCTACTTCCATCTTAAAAAAAGGGGTCTTCCGATTTGGATAATAAATTTCAGGGTCGGAAATAAAAACTCTTATCTCAGATTAAAATTTTACTATAAAAGAATTTTTAAACTCGTTGATAAATTCTTTGTTCCCTCAATGGATTATATCGAATTTTTAAAAAAATTCGGTGTTGATGAAAATAAAATTATTCTATCGGGTAATCTTAAAGCTGATATTTCCTACAATGAAATAGGGGAAAAAGAGAGGGAAAAAATAAAAGAGAGGTTGAAACTTGCTCAGGGGAAAAAGATATTTGTTGCGGGAAGCACTTCCGCCGGTGAAGAGGAAAAATTGTTCAAAACAATAAAAAGATATAAATCCGATTGGAAATTTATAATAGTTCCAAGGCATATAGAAAGAGCTGAAGAGATAAGAAAAACAGGGGAAAAAGAGGGGTTTAAGATTAATATGATAACCGATTTAAAAAACGATGATTATGATTTGCTTATAGTAAATACAATAGGGGAACTTTTTAAAATATATTCTATCGCGGATCTTGCTTTTGTCGGAGGAAGTCTTGTGCCCACGGGGGGGCATAATGTCCTTGAACCGATTTTTCATTCGGTTCCCACCATAACAGGCAAATTTTATAAGAATTTTCAAGAACTCGTTGATACTATTCATAAGGAAAAAGGCCTTATGGTTATCAATGAAGCTGAGGAATTCTCCCGCTATTTTGAGATGGATACCGAAGAATTAAAAAAAATCGGAGAAAACGGAAAAAAAACACTGAATCATATGAAAGGAGCGGTTGAAATAATCTTGAAAGAGTTGGAAAAAGCAGGTGTAAAATGCCGTTAAAACCGATTTTAATGATTCTATTATTCCCTTTAAAATTAATCAATTATATGAGAAGAAGATTTGAAAAAAAAGCGGAATTCAGGGGTAAATTTATAATTTCAGTAGGAAACATAAGTTTCGGAGGAAGCGGGAAAACCCCCTTAGTAATAGAAATATCCCGATTTTTTGAAAATGAAGGGATTAAAACCGCTGTTTTTTTAAGAGGCTACAAAGGGAAGATGGAAAAAATCGGAGGGAAGGTTGTTCTCTCGGAAGGTGCACAGGTATGGGGAGATGAAGCTATTCTCATCAAAAGAAATATTGTTTCTCCGGTTTTTGTCGGAAAAGACAGGGTTAAACAGATTGAAACAATTGCTGATTCTGATACAAGAGTATTAATCCTTGATGACGGGTTCCAGTATTTTAAAGTAAAAAAGGATTTGGAGATAATTATTTATGATTTTGAAAACCCCTCCCCTCTTGCAAGAGATTTCAAATCAGAGCTTAATAAGGCTGATATCATTTTTAACAGAGCACCCCTTAAAATAAAAAATCATGAACAATATGAAATTATAATGGATGGAATATATGATTCCAATGATAATAAAACCGATGATTATTTTAATAAAGAGTTTATAGCTTTTTCCGGAATAGGAAATCCCGAATCTTTTAAAAACACTTTATCAAAAAATAATATATCATATAAAAAATTTTTCACATACCCCGACCATTATTTTTACAAACAAGATGATATTGATACTATTACATCTTATAATTTGCCATTAATAACCACGGAAAAAGATTTTGTGAAATTGAGAGAATTTAATATAAAGGATTTGTATTATTTGAAAATTAGGGTAAAATTAAAAGATAAGTTTAAAAAGGAGCTTATAAAAAAGTTTGAAGAAAAAATCGCATTATAAAACAGAATATTTTCTTTTTTATTTTCTGAAAATAATCATAGGATTTTCTCCGGATTTTCTACTCCCTTTTTACTATAAAACACTCTCCAAAGCATTATATCTTGCAGGTAAAAGATACCAAAGTATAATATTAAAAAATCTTGATATAGCTTTTCCCGATAAAACGGGAGAAGAGAAGGAAAGACTTGTCCGAGAATCTTTCTCTTATCTTGCAAGGCTTATGATTGATCTGATTAAATTTCCGACAATAGAAAAAATTGAAAAAAGGATTGAAAAAGGGGATATAAGTTCTTTGGAAAACAGTATTAAAGAGGGAAAAGGGGTTATCTTAATATCGGGGCACTTCGGTAATTGGGAATCGGGGCTTTTATGGTTGGGAAAATTCGTATCTCCCATTAATATCATAACAAGGAGAATGGATAACCCTTATATAGAAGAGCTTTTAAAAAAAATCAGAGAGCAAACGGGAAACAAAATCATTCATAAAGATAATAGAGCCGCTCTTAAAATATTAAAACTGTTGAGACACAATGAAAGTGTGGGGCTCATGGTTGACTTGAATCAGCAAAAAAAAGAGGGGATATTCATAGATTTTTTCTCAAAAAAAGCTTCAACAAGTCCGGCTGCAGCCATTTTTCATCTTAAAACAGGAGCACCGATAATTTTCGCTTTTTGCATCCCAAAGGGGAAAGGATATAAATTTTATACCCTTCCACCTATAACACACACCCCTACCGGAGATAAAGAAAAAGATATAAAAGTCATAACCCGAAAAATAAATAAAACCCTTGAAGAGGAGATAAAAAGACATCCTGAATCATACTTTTGGTTTCACAAAAGATGGAAAGAAAGACCCGAAGGGGAAGAGAGTATTTATTGATTATTTTTTTATTTTGGTTTTTTATTTGACAAAATAGTCCTGATTGTTTTATCATATTAAATATTTAATTATCGGGGGATAAACAATGCTTGAGAAATTAAGAGAGAGTATTGAAAAAAGATTGATGGAAAAAGGGGTATCTCTTATAATGCTGTTTGATGGAAACGGTCATATAAAATGGCATAGCGGAAGAAAGATACGGGGAAATGGTGTCAGAAAGGGCAATGGGTTTTCAAAAACAGCTTGCGTGAAAGCATTGGATAATAAAGCTATGGTTGAATTTAAGGATGATGTTATAAAACTCTCGGGAGACGGTTTGTCCGAGACCGCAATAAGCATAAAAATAAAAAGTATTATCATCCTCCCTATTGATAAAGGGAATTATTTTTATGTTGATTCCGCAAAAAAAGAGTTTTCCCGTGAGGATATGATTTCGATAAGGGAGAGTTGCTATTATTTAAAAGAGTGTATAAGAGAGAGTGAAAAATATTATGAAGAGATATTATCGGAGATTAAAATTATTGATGATATCTCGAAGAAAAAAATATTAAGATACGGAGCCGAAGCGAAAACACCGATACTTTTGACGGGAGAAACCGGAGTTGGTAAGGGATATATATCAAAGATAATCCATGAGGTATCACAGAGAGGGGGAAAATATGTAAATATAAATGCCGCCGCAATGCCCGAGACACTATTGGAGAGTGAACTGTTCGGATACAAGAAGGGAGCATTTACGGGGGCAAAAGTTGATAAGGCCGGTTTGATAGAGGAAGCTGAAGGGGGAACACTGTTTTTGGATGAGATAGGGGATATGGGGTTTGATAGTCAGACAAAGATATTGAAAGTTATAGAAGAGGGCAAATATATGAGATTGGGGGATAGCAAGGAGAGGAGTTGTGATGTGCGGTTTGTGTTTTCGACAAACAGGGATTTGATAAAACTTGTCGAGGAAAAAAGGTTCAGGAAGGATCTGTATTACAGAATATCCGAGTTTTGGATAGACATTCCTCCCCTGAGAAAAAGGAGAGATATGATAGATAAATTGATAGAGGGGTATGAAGAGTTGTTGAATGGAAAAAGATTTACAAAGAAAGCAATGGAGTTTATAAAAATTTATGATTGGAGGGGAAATATAAGAGAGTTAAAGAGCATGATGAAGAGAGTGGGGGTTATGACCGAAGGAGATAAGATAGGCATAAAGGAGGTTATTGAGAGTGTTGAAAATCATTTGAACAAGGAGGAGATAAGAGAGTTAATAGAAAGAATGGGACTTAAAGATAATTGTTGTGATGTTTATGAAAGAGTTAAATTTACCGTAACCGGTGAAAATAAAACCAACAAGAATCCGAAGGTAAAAGCAATTATAGATGAGATAGAAAAAGGGAAGAGCTTTTGGGAAGCGGTAAAAAAACCATTCATGAGAAGGGAACTTAACCGCGAAGAGGTAAAAGAGGTTATAGATTTCGCTCTCTTGAAAACAGATACAAAGAGATATAAAGAGTGTTTGCAATATTTGAATATAAGCAATGATGAACATAAAAAATTTTTGGATTTTCTAAAAGATTATAGGATAAAATAAATTCGGAATTATTTCCGAATTATTCGGAGTATTTACCGAACAACCAACCCTTTAAATAAAACGATAAACTCTCTCGCAGATAATATCATTCGGAATATACTCCGAATAGAAACAAGTTCCCCCGCAGCCTAAAAAACAAGAATCTTTTAATTTCAACGGTTTTTATCCGCTCTCCTCTGCGGCATGGTTTTTGCTTAAATGTTTTATGAACCTGCAGGTTTAAAAAACATTTAGGAGGTGTTTTATGTGGGTCGAAATGATTCCTGTTGCAAGTTCCGTATTAACACCTGAATCACTTAACAAACTTAGTGTTTCAGCAGTAACCGGCATCGGGCTGATTATTGCAGCTACTGCCACGGGTACTGTTGTAGCAAAGGGTCTTGACATTGCCCTGACAAAGGTAAAGAAGCCTAAAGGCTAAAAAAAAGAAGGAGGAAATTATGGCGTGGATTGTATTGATTCAGTTAAACTCTACAACAATGGTTTCTGAAGCATCTACAACCCGTTATAAATTTCCTCCTTTGGGCCTTCTTTATATATCCTCGGTGTTAAGACTGCATGATTATGATGTAGAAATAATTGATCTTTTATCCTTTGGGAAAAATTATTCTTTTTTCAAAAAAAAGCTTAAACAATTAGAAAAAAAATATAAAACTCCTCCTCAAATTGTAGGGTTTAGTGTTTTTACTGAAAATGCAACGGATGCTTTCTATTTTACCGATTATGTGAGAAATGTTTTCCCAAAAACCTTAATAGTTTTTGGTGGTGCTCATGCAAAGGCTGAATATGAAAGTATTTTACTTACTAAAAAGGTGGATATTGTTGACATGGCGGAAGGAGAAGGGAATATTATTGAGATATGTAAATATAAAGAGGGTTTGCTTCCGGTGGAAAAAATAAGAGGAATAGCATATTTAAATAATAATAAAGTTATTGTTAATGAAAATTATTACATAGAAGATATTAATATATTACCGTTTCCAGATTTTTTTAATATCCGGTATTCTTCTTATAGGGATGTTGGGATTATAGTAACATCAAGAGGATGCCCGGGGGAGTGTATCTTTTGTGCGTCAAGAGCTTTTTCGGGAAGTAAATACAGGGCATACAGTGCCGAAAGAATCTTTTCGGAAATGATTTTTTTAAATGAAAATTTCGGAGTGATTGATTTTGGCTTTATGGACGATACTTTTACCGCTTTAAAAAAGAGAACACTGAAATTCACGGAATTACTATTGAATGACAAGGATAAACATTTTACTTATTCTATTAAAAGCAGAGTGGATTTACTAAATATTCAAACTCTTAATTGTTTAAAAGACACCAACTGCGATTCCATTCATATCGGAGTTGAGAGTGCTGATGACGAAGTGCTGAAAAAGATGAAAAAAAGGACTTCTTTAGAGAAAAATTTGTGGGCTATTGAAAAAATATCCGAGTATGGAATGACTCCGGAATGCTCGTTTATTATCGGAAACCCTGACGATACAAAAGAGACAATTTATAAAACAATAATCTTTGTTTACTTACTTAATAAACATTATAAACCTTATAAACCGGCAACTTTCGGGGTTTCCACCCCTTATCCTGGAACCGAGCTTGCTAAAAAATCTTCCGCTTTGGGGATGAAAATAAAAATATGTGATTGGAGGAGATATGATTGCACACAACCTATTTTTGAAACGAATAATTTTACAATAGATTTTTTAAGAGAAATCATGTGGAAATATGAGACAGAGAAAGATGACTTTATTAATAATTTATTAAAGGATGATGAAATTAGATTGTTTTATTCTTATTTGGATAAAAGAATTAAAATGTCCGCAAGGAAATATTATGATAACAGAGGAGAAAGTAATGCAACCATTGAAGCTTAAAAAGTCCGTAAAAATAAAAAAACTTAAAAACGGAGAATTACTCTTTTTTGATAAAGAGACGGGCTTGTGGGTAAAAACATCTATCAGTTTTAGTAATTTAGGTAAAAAATTACAAAAAGGGATGAACAGCAAAGATTTAGAACTCCTTATGAAAACCGAGTATAGAAAAGATCAAGCAGAAGAGGTATCTTTAGTCATACAAATGCTGAAAGATAACGAACTGTTTGAGAATGAAAACAGGAATAGTCGGCTACTTGAAATTAATAAACTTGGAATTGTTACTCTATTAATTTCAACAGAAACAGATGCGAAGAAATTAGTTTCATTTATTTATAAATATTTCAAAGAGAGAACAATTTCAATGATATTCCACAACAAGAAAAAAAATAAAACAAAAACAAGAATTATTAACACACTTAAATATCTTAAAACAAATTTATCTATAAATACGGACAATATAACATATAGAGATTATTGGGAAATCATTGATTATCAAACCATAAAAAAACTTGTTGATTCGGGAATTAATAATATACAAATTAACTTTTCTCATTTCAGCGGAAGCAAAGAAGAACTTGATTATAAGATTAATTTCTTTAAAAGCTTGATTAGTAAAGGGGTTAATATTCAACTCAGATATGATATAGTTAAATACGATATGATTAAAAGCAAGCAGGAATCATTACTTGTCCCCGTGATGGGGATTCCTAATACTTCTTATTATTTTGTCTTAGAAAGTATCTTAGACAATGAAATAAAAAGGAAAGACTTATATTTTAAAAAATATTTTTCTTTAGTTTCAGAGTTTTATCGTAATGCTAATGCGGACGGATTAAAAACTCTTGACCTTTTTCCCGAAAATTCATTAGGAGTTAATTTTTTTCTTCCTATTAAAAGAAATAAATGCGGAGCAGGGGTTACCTTTTTTTATATAGACGAATACAATGATGTATATTCTTGTATAGCTGATAAGAACAAAATCGGCAACCTTCAAAAAGGGATAAATATTGATTCACCTTATCACGATAGAAAAGAATGTTCTTCTTGTATGTTCTTACTTCTATGCGGGGGTATTTGTCAAGGTTTAATTAAGGATAAACATTTTGATAGAATATGTCGATTTAATAAAAAATATATTCAACAATTCATATCTAATATTAATTTGGATGTGTTGAAAGAAATAATGGAAAATGACAATAAGGAAAATTATGAAATGAATAATGAAAAGAAAAAAGACTTGGAAAAAAGATTACAGGAGAGAATTTTATGTCCTATAGGGATATTTTAACTATTACTCCTCTATCTTTACTTTGGTATAGGGATAATGAAGGAGATATTATTGTTCAACATTTCTATACAAAAAGAAAAATAGTGTTAGAAGAAGAACGGAACCGATTGTTTTGGAGCCTGATATCAGAGTATTCCGACATGGATATAATTAGCGAAGAATTTCTCAAATCTTTCACGGAAGAAGATTTGGAAAATACAATTAAATTATTTTATAAACTTGGTATTATTAAAATCTATAAAAAATGAGGTGTAAATGAAAAAGAAGAAGGAAAAAATTAAAATTAAAGAAGATGTCAAATTCGGAGATTATATACTAATAACAACAAAATCAAATATTGCATTCTCAGGTAAAGTTGTTCACAAGGGCAAATGCGAATGTTTAAACGACAAAGATAATAATAAAATCATTATAAAACCAAGTGAAAAATCGGATGTTTGGTTGGTTTTTGATGAAAAAGCCATTAAAGATCTGCAAGTCATAGTTCCTTGTTAAATTTAAGTTTATTATAGAGACGGAGTTTATTATGATTAGAAAACGAGTTTTTGTATTTTTTTTATCTTGTTTGTTTTTATCATGTATCTTATTCGGAAACAATCACGAGCTTATTAAACAATTGTGTGAAAAAGGGAAAGAGATGGATCAAAAGCTGCGAAATTATGTTAAAATTATCAATAGTAGTATTTATACATACGATAGAAAAGGGGAACTTTTAAAAACCGAAAAAAAACATTATGAAATTATTTGGAATGGAAAAAAATGGGTTGATAAAAACAATGAAAAAGATAAAACAAAAAGCAAAGATCTTGAACCTTTTGAATCCGGATACCAAATCTTTTTTAATTACTCAATACAAGAAAAAAATGATGAATATGTAATAGTTGTAACTTTAAAAGAGAAATTTAAAAAAGCTCATGCGGAGATAGGAACATATATTGTTTCAAAAAAAACTGGTTATTTTAAGGAGGAGGACACATTCTTTAACAGAGTTCCTTATTCCATGTTTATTAAAAAATTCGAAATGAAAACAATTTACGGCGAAGTGGAAGACGGGATAATAGCTCCGGTAAGAATGGAGAATCTCGTTGAATCAAAGGTGTTTTTCGGCGTGGGAAGAAAAGTTACCATAATAACCGAATATTCGTATAAAAAAAGAAAGGATAAATATGAAAAACTTTGATGATAAAACTGATATATTGGCTTATACTTGTTTATTAGTCTTATTATTTTATACGGAGGTATAATATGAGAAAAAAAACGCTTTTTATTCTACTTGGTTTATTAATGGTTATAAGTTTAAGTTTTACGAAGGGAATAAATAAGATTGAACTTAATGACCTTTATATAAGTTCCGGAAGATTTATTGTCTCGGGAAACAGTATTATTACTATTGATAATAAGGATTTTAATATCAAAGTCTTCGGACAGGATGGAAAACTTATCAAAAAAAAGGATATAAAGGGTAATGGCCCCGGAGAGGTATCAACACTCGGAACATTTATATTTCCCGACGGAAAAGGCTTTATTCTTCTTGAAAGTCAAAAAAGAAAGTGGATAAAATACAACAAAGATCTTATCTTTTTGAAAGAGGGAAAATTGGATTCACCCGTTACTTTTTTAAAAAAGTGTAAATACGGATACATTGCGGGTATGGCGAGTTTTATGACAAAATATTACAGGAAGATTTTCCTTTATTCAGAAAAATTAATAAATAAAAAACTATTGTTTACAGATTATGGAGAAAATTTTGAAAAAAAACTAAATACTAACGAACTGTATATTCTCCTTGATTCTACCGATGAGAAAATTGCATTTTTCGGAGGAAATAAGCCTATTGTTAATATAATAGATTATTCGGGAAAAGTTTTGAAAAAATTAAATCTGAAGAAATATATAAAACCGTCCGAATATAGCAAAGAGGAGTTATCAGGAATTTCAAAAAATCTCCCGAGTGAAGTCAGAAAGATGATGGAATTTAAGAAATATCCTCCTATAACTCAATTATTATTTATATCAAAGGATAAAATTTTAATAGTTAGCGGAGAAAAGAAAAAACTGAAAGGGTGGAAAAGTTTTACATATGATACCGGAAACAATAAATTGAAAGAGATTAAACCTTTGCCTTTAGGGGATATTTTCATTTACAAAAACAGTAATTTATATATAATGGGAGAAGGGGAGAATGCCCCTTATCTTATGAAAATTAATATAAAAGAGGTATTATGAAAGATATAATAAGATTTGAAAATGTGGTGAAAAACTATGGTAAAGTCAAAGCTCTAACCGGTATAAGTTTTTCGGTTACTGAAGGTAGAATTTTCGGAATTTTCGGTCCTAATGGAGCCGGCAAGACAACCGCAATAAAAATAATTCTCGGTATCCTAAAACATGATTCCGGAAATGTGGTAATAGGGACAGATAATTTATCATATCTTCCGGAAGAGCTAAGTCTTGATCAGAGTGAAAGAGTAAAGACAATGATAAACTATATAGCAAAATTAAAAGGGATAAAGAGTAAAATAAGAGATAAAGAACTTGATAAATGGGAAAAAATTCTTAAAATAAAAGAGTTTTACAAAAGGAAAATATATGAACTTTCAAAAGGGCAAAAAAAGAGAGTAATGTTTTTATTAGCTCTTCTCGGGAATCCGGATATTATAGCGCTCGACGAACCTTTTACCGGACTTGATGCCGAAGCTGCCGAAAGTTTGAAGAACCTTGTAACAGGGTTAAAGAGTGAAGGAAAAACAATAATATTTTCAACACACATACTTGAAATAGCGGAAAACATTTGCGAGGATGTTCTTATCCTTAAAAACGGAGAGGTCAAGGAATACGGAGAAGTTGAGAGTCTGAAAGAAAAATACTCTCAAAAAGGATGGATAGTTAAACTGAAGGAGGGATCAATCAAAGAGAATAGTGTAAAAGATATGATTTTTACGAAAGATGGAAAAAGTGTGGAGTTCTCGGATAATACCCCCTTAGACGAGATTATTAAAAAAATCAGCCCCGCAAATATTGTGGAAATTAAAAGAAAGTATCCGAATTTCAAAGAGCTTTATTTTAAATCGGTAGGTGAGGAATGATAACAGTATTTTTATATGAATTAAGAAGGACTTTGAGAAGTCCTTGGTTTTATATAACCTGTCTTTTACTTCCGGCGATTTTATTTCTGAGCGTGAAACTGCCGGAGTTTATAGTTGGTCAGATTAACAGTGAATCACAAGGGGTGAAAATTATAATTGATAATAAGACTGAATTTGGAGAGTTGATAAAAAAGGAGATTGAAAATGATCCTTTCATAGATAATTGGGAAATAGCCTTTAAATCAGAGGATACCGGTGAGAGTGATAAAACGATTATTCATCTTATTGAGAATAATGATCAAATCATAGTAAGGATGAAGAAAAGGAATGAAGTTTATGAATCCGTTATAAAAAGAGCAATAGAAAACAGTTATTTTATTAAAACACTATCAAGCAAAGGGATGAGCAGAGATGAAATTATGCGGTTGAAACAAGGAGTTAATATAAGATTTTTAACGGAAAAAGAAAAGATAAGGAAAGGGGCGAGTAAATATATGGTTTTAATGTTTCTTGTTGTGTTTTATATCTCTATAATGGGATACGGAGAACTTCTCGCTCATAGGGTTATGACAGACAAAGAAACCAATTTTATAAACATACTTTTATTATATAAAAAACCCGAACAAATATTCACGGGGAAATTATTAGCCGTTGTCTCTGGATATCTGATCTATCTTATAATAAGTTTCGGATTCACCTTGTTGACTTTAAAATTTATTATGGGCAAAGAAGCCGGCACTTTTGTTAAGCTGTTTTTAAACACAGGGATAAAAACGGAATTATTATTATTTGTTTTTATTTTGTTCTTTTTCTCTTTTATAATGTATTCCTCTTTTTATCTTCTTTCGGGGGCAATAGCCAATAATGAGGATGATTTAAAAGGACATAGCACGATTATTAATTTTGTCCTTATAGCTTCTCTAATCATAGGTTCTATATTTGTGAATACTCCTGACATGGGGATTGAACGACTATTGTTTTACATACCTCCGGTAACCCCTTTTCTATTATTAAAGGATATTTTATTTGAAACCATCTCGAATTTTAATATTGTTTTGGGCTTCTCTATAATTATGATTTTTACGCTAATCTTTATAAAACTTGCTTCATTAAAATATAATGTTAGTTCACTGTATAAAAGAGGATAAAGACAGAAACAAAAAACAGTTATTTTTTGTTTATACAAAAGGAGGTTTGATTTGAAAAGAAAGAAAATTGTTTTTTTTATTGTAATGATTGTTTTGGCAATATCTATGTTTTCAGGCAATCTTGATATTATTAATCAATTGTGTGAAAAAGCGAAGGAGACGGAAAAAAAACTACAAAATTATGTTAAAATAATAAACAGCGACATTTATACCTATGATACAAAGGGAAAACTTTTAACTCATGAAAAAAAACATTATGAGATTGTTTGGGATGGCGAAAAATGGGTTGAGAAAGGGATAATAAAAGATGATAAAAATCAAGAGAAGAGTTTCAATCCGTTCAATTATAAAGATATATCATATTTTAATTATTCGATAAAAGATAAAGGGGATGAATACATAATAGTTGTAACCTTAAAAGACAAATTTAAGGATATCAAAGCGGAGATAGGAACATATATTGTTTCAAAAAAAACAGGTTATTTTAAAGAAGAAAACACCACCTTAAGCAAAATGCCTTCTCAATTCATAGAAACATTTAAAATAAGAACATCATACGGAGAAATAGAGAAAGGGCTTATCGTTCCCGTTAATATGAAAAATATTATAAATTCGAAAGTTATGTTCGGTGTGGGAAGAAAAGTTGTGATTATAACGAGATACTCCTATAAAAAGAGAAAATATGAATAAATTTAGAGTGGGGTGATAAATGAAACGAAAATCAGTTGTCTTGATATTATTACCTTTTCTATTTATTTTATCATGTAAAAGCAAACCTATTATGCCGGAAAGTATAAAGATATTGAAAGGGTTCAATTATTCGGAATTAATGGATTCAATTAAATTAGGAAAGTTTGAAAATGATAAAAAGATAGATAATAAAGAATTTTCCGAGATTGTAAAAAACGAATTTAAGCGAGACGGGTTTATCTTTAAAACCGAAATGACCGATTTTATTTTAAATGGCAAATTATTAAGATTTAAGGAAAGCGAAAACACGGATTATCTTTATACCGATGTAAACGGGGTCAGTATCCCGATAGAGGATACAAATACTTCCTATGAAATCTCTTTTATATTATTTATAGTAAATAAAGCGACAAATAAGCAGATATGGTCATGTAAAGTTTCGGAAAAGAGAGAAACTGATTACCCTGAATCTCTGATTGCAAAGATGGTTAAAGCTTGTCTTAAAACCATGAAAACTGAAAACAATGATTATACGGAAAAAGGAAATACAAATCGAGATTAAGGAGTATCCATTCTTGCATTAATAAAAAAATATTAATCCAAATAAAGATATGTAAAAACAAACCAAAATTTTAGTTTATCAAATAAAGCGAATAACTCAAACTCTCCGCAGATAAATGTTTTTCTTCTTATTAATATCTATCAGTTGCTAAGATTTTTCTTAAAAAATTCAAACATGCTCTCAAAAAGATGTATCCTTGTTTTTGTTCCTTTTAAACTATGACCTTTATTAGGATAAATAAGAAGATCGAATTTTATATTATTATCCTCTAATTTTTTAATAAAATTAATGGAATGCACAGGGTGAACATTATCATCTCTAAGTCCGAAGATAAGAAATAACCGATTTTTTAACCTGTTTGCATAATTAAGAGGAGAACTTTTTTTATACCCCTCTCCGTTTTCGGAAGGGATATCAAGGTATCTTTCCGTATAATGGGTATCATAAAAATGCCAATCTGTTACAGGGGCAAGAGCGACACCGGCTTTAAAAACAGAATGAGCATTGATAAGGGAATAGATTGTCATAAAACCGCCATAACTTCCACCCCATATACCAATTCTGTTTTTATCCACAAACCCTTGTTTAATAAGATATCTAACTCCGGCGAGTTGATCCTGAAGCTCAGTCTTGCCAAGCTCTTTATAAATATATTCCTCGAATCTTTTTCCTCTGTTAAAAGTTCCTCTATTATCAAGAGTATAAACAAGAAAACCGTTTTGTGCCAAGAATTGATGGAAAAGGTAAAAATCTCCTCCCCACTTGTTTGCTAAATGTTGGCTATGAGGGCCACCGTAAACATACACGATTAAAGGATATTTTTTCGAAGGGTTAAAATCGGGAGGTTTTATAAGGGAAGAAAATAAAGTTTCCCCACCGTTTTTAATTTTAATTATCTCGGGTTCTACAAGATTATATTTTTTATAAAGATTTTCATCCGAACTTAATATCAATTTTGAAATTTTACCATTTATTTTCTTATAATAAATTTTGTAAGGGAATTTATACGATGTTATTTTTTCAATATAAAATCTATTTGAACGGGAAAAGATAACTTCCTGTTGCCCCGAATCTTTGGTAATTCTGCTCATGATTTTTTTACGATAATCCATCCCGTAAAGATAATTATCAAGAGGATTATCTTTGTTAGAATAAAAATATAGAACGAATCTTTTTTCATAATGCTTAGAAATAGCAGTAACCTGCCAATCCCCTTTGGTAAGTTGTTTTATGAGTTTTCCGTTAAAATCATAAAGATAGATATGTCTGTAACCATCCCTTTCTGACAACCAAAAAAATCTTTCTCTGTGTTTAAAGAACACCGGATTTCCCGTGATATTCACCCAAGTATCTGATTTTTCCTCAAGTATAAGTTTTATCCCTTTTGTATCAATGTTATAAGAAAAAAGTTTAAGCGTTTTTTGCCTTCTGTCCTGAACCTGATAAAACAGAAGATTATCCCTTGCCCAAGATACTCTCGGAATATAAACCTCTTTATATTGATCGGGAAATATATTTATTGTTTTTCCTGTTTTTATATCAACAATCTTTAATATCACTTTTGCATTGTGTGTCCCCGCCGAAGGATAATTCTCTTGATAAAGTTCGGGAAATCCCTTATCGGAATGGTATGTCGGAAGAGGATATTTATTAACTTCGGATTCATCCGAGCTTATGTAGGCTATATATCTGCTGTCAGGCGACCACCAATAGGAAACAGTCCTTCCCATCTCTTCCATGGCAACAAATTCTCCCGTCCCGTTTTTGATATCTTTCCCCCCTTTTTTAGTGAGCCTTTTATCACTCTGAGAAGCTAAATCATAAATATATAGATCATCCTTTTTAATGTATGAGATAAATTTATTGTCAGGGGAAAATTCAGGATTAATAACGGGTGTATCTTTAACATATATTTTATCAAGAGTTTTATTAATCAAATCAAAGATAAATATTTTTCCGTAAAAAGGGAGTAAGAGTCTTTTTTTATCATTAGAAAGTTGATAGGAGATTACCCCTTTTGTTTTTTCCCTTTTTCTTTCTCTAATCATTCTTTGTTGCGGTGTTAATTTTACGGGATAATCTTTTAAAAGAGTTTCTCCTGAAATAAGAAGGGTTTCTTCAAATTTTCTTAAATCATAAGTATATACGCTTGATATTTTTGATGATTCATCGGTTTTAATATAGATTATTTTTTTTGAATTTAACCATGCTATGGAAGAAGGGGCGGAATATTTTAATATTTTCCCCGAAAAAATTTTTTTTATGGTTAATTTTTCACCATTCATATAAAAACCCGAACTCATAAATAATCCTAAGAACAGTATAAAGCCTTTTTTCATAATTTCTCCTCATTAAATATGATAATAATCCGACATATATTCATTTATATTATTACGAATATAAGTAATTGTCTGCTCCAACCCTTCCCGAATATTATATTTCGGTTTCCAACCGAAAATTTCTTTCGCTTTTGCCGCGGATGCAAGGAGATTAAGAACCTCGCTTTTACCGGGTCTGAATCTTTTTTTGTCGGTTTCTATATCAACCTTTTTATCCAAGATTTCACCCACAATTTTAACAATCTCTTTGATAGATATGTTTTCTTCGGAACCAAGATTTATAACTTCCCCATAACCTCTTGAAGATATTCCCGCTTTAACAAAACCCTGAACAGTATCCTTTACATATGTAAAATCCCTTTTTGTATCAACTCTTCCGAGTTTTATTTTATTGTTTATGAGTAACTGAGAAATTATCGTAGGGATAACCGCTCTTAATGATTGTCTCGGGCCATAAGTATTAAAAGGACGGATGATTGTAAGGGGAAGATTATAAGCATAATAAAAACTTAATGCAACCGAATCCGATGCAACTTTACTCGCTGCATACGGAGATTGAGGATTAAGAGGATGTTTCTCATCTATCGGAATATACTGAGCCGTTCCGTAAACCTCACTTGTGGAAGTTATTATTATTCTCGGAATTTCTAATTTTTTTGATGCGGTTAGTATATTCAAAGTTGCTTGAGTATTATTAATAAACACATCCTGAGGATGAACAAAAGAGTAGGGAACACCTATTAAAGCTCCGAGATGATAGACGATATCAACTTTATCCAATGAATTTTTAACTGATTCATAATCTTTCAAATCTCCGAAATAAAAATCGATTTTACTTAATAATTTGTTATCCAATTTTGATAAAAGATTGATTCTCTTATTTGATGTATATCTTAAAAAAACTCTAACTTTCGCCCCGCTTTTGATGAGTTGTTCGGTTAAATGACTTCCGATGAATCCACCGGCACCTGTAATTAGAACTTGTTTATTCTTTAAATCACTCATAGAAAAATTTATCATATTAGGAGAATCTATTCAAGAAAAGACAATTTTATCTCTCCCGCTTTTTTTCGCTTTATAGAGTCTTTCATCAGCTTTTTTTATGAAATCGGATATTTTTTCTGTTTCTTTTAACTCTTTTATCGTTGAAATGCCTCCGCTTATTGTGATTTTTATTCCGGAAATATCTCCGTTTTTAATAACCTTTCTTACTCTTTCAGCTATAGTCCAAGCTGTCTTTTTGTCCGTATGGGGAAGCAGTAAAAGAAATTCCTCTCCCCCTATTCTTGCTGCAATATCATATGATCTAATGTTCCCCTTTAAAGTCGCTGCAATATATTTTAACACCTCATCCCCTTTCGGATGTCCGTAAGTATCATTAACCTGTTTAAAATAATCTATATCAAACATCACAATACTTAATTCGGAATCATTTCTTATCGTTCTTTCAAACTCCGCTTCAAGAAGATCAAAAACAGCCCGTCTATTATAAAGCGAAGTTAAGGGATCCTTGAAAGATTGCTCTTTCAATATTTTATTTAATCCGTTTAACTCTTTTATCTTTTGATAAAGTTTGATTTGAAGGTTTACCCTTAAATTCAATTCCTCTTCATAAAAAGGGATATACAAAAAATCATCCATTCCGGAAGATAAGGCATTTAAAACACTTTCTTTACTTCTTGTTGCTGAAATACCTATTATGGGAATATCTTCCCTTATTTTTTTAGCCTTTTTCGAGAACTCCAAACCATCCATTTCAGGCATATATATATCCGTAATAATCAGAGAGATATCTTCGTTATCTTCAATATAGTCAAGAGCTTTTTTAGGATTCTCAAAAGATAATACCTCCTTTCCATCTCTCTTTAATATATGATTTAAAACCGATCTTTGTGCCTGTGAATCATCAATGATGATTATTTTTTTTTGTTGCTCCTTTTTAATATTAGCGGGAATGATGACCTCTTTGACAAATTTGAGCAAAGCCCCGTGTTTAAAAGGTTTTATAAAATACTCAACTATTCCGGACTTAAAAGCCTTTTTAATTATCAGAGGATCATCAAGGCTGCTCAGCATTATTATCGGAATTGTATAAAAAGAGATATCTCCTTTTGTTAATTTTGCAAATTCAAATCCATCCATCCCCTCCATCTCAATATCAAGAATAATCAAATCTATCTTCTCTTTTTTCAATACTTCAATCCCCTCTTTTCCGCTTCCTGCTTCAATAATGCTAAACCCCCCTCTTTCAAGTTCAAATTTCACGATTTTTCTTAAAACACTACTATCATCAACAAGAAGTATCTTCTCATCTCTCTTATCTTTTATAAGCAGATTCCTTATCTCTTTTATAATCTCTTTCTGAGAAAAAGGTTTATGGATAAAGATATTAGAACCCGAGTCAAATGCTTTTTTTATATCTATTTTCTCGTTCAAACTTGACATCATAATTACAGGGATATCCGACAGTGTTTCATCATTTCTAATGGTCTTACATATGGAATGCCCGTCAATATCCTCCTCTCCGAGATATATATCAAGAAGAATTAAAGCTGGCTTAATTTTCTTTAAAACAGAAAGATAATTTTTTATATCTTCAATACAAAAAGCCTCAAAACCACCGGCATTTATATATTTTTTTGCTATATTTCTTATTGTTAAACTATCATCAATAACCGCAATTCTATTATTCATCTTTTATATTACCCCTTTTTCTGTTACCTTTCAAGGAAATTTATGATTTTGAAATTACTAATATTTTTCGGATAAAAATATAGGTGCTTTAAAGCCAAAATTTCATATATATGATAAAATGTAATAATACCCTATCCACTACAATTGAAATTGTAACATTTTCACCCTTTTTTCGTAATATTTAAATTAATAAAACGGAGGCTCTGATGAAAAAATTCTTTTCGCTTTTAACCATTTTTTTAATAGGAAATATTTTTGCATTCTCGTGCACTTCCATTCTTGTAACAAAAGGCGCTTCAAAAGATGGATCAACAATGATAACTTATTCTTGCGACGGTGAATTCCTTCCCCGTTTAAGATTAACTCCCGCGGCGGATCATAAACCCGGAGAGACCGTGCTTATTAGAAACTGGTTTGGTAAAAAAGTAAAAATCCCCCAGGTTTCCCATACATATAAAGTTATAGGACTTATGAACGAGCATCAACTTGCAATAGGAGAAACCACTTTCGACGGAAGAAAGGAGTTATTGAACAAAGATGGCGCTTTCAACTATTTTACCCTTATGCTAACAGCTTTGCAACGAGCCCGAACAGCAAGAGAAGCTATAAAAGTTATGACTACACTTGTTGATAAATATGGCTATGGAAGCACAGGGGAGAGTTTTTCAATTGCAGATAAAAAAGAGGTATGGATCATGGAGATGATAGGCACGGGAGAAGGTGGAAAAGGTGCCATATGGGTTGCCGTAAAAATTCCCGACGGCTATATGACGGCACATGCAAACATGGCAAGGATAGGAATTTTCAACAGATATAAAACGGAAGTTTTACATTCGGACAATATCATATCTTTCGCGATAAAAAAAGGGTATTATAATCCGAAAAAAGACGGAGCTTTTAATTTCTCCAAAGTGTATAATCCCCCTACGGAGGAGCAAGTGAGGTATTCATTAAGAAGAGTTTGGAATATATTCAGGCGGTCAGCTTCCTCTCTCCACCTGTCTTCAGATTACAGCTCTTTAAAAAAAGAGGCGAAACCATATCCTTTATATATAAAACCGGATAACAAATTAGGTGTAAGAGACCTTATCTCTTTACATAGAGATCATTACGAAGGAACAGAATTTGATATGACAAAAGATTTAACAGCAGGACCTTTCGGAGCACCTGACAGATGGAGACCAATAAAATGGAAAGTTAATAACAAAATCTATTCATGGGAAAGACCTGTCTCCACCCAACAAACAGCTTTTGTATTTGTTTCCCAATCAAGGGATTATATCCCCGATGAAATCGGGGGTGTTTATTGGTATGGTCCCGACAACCCTTATACAAACTTTTTCTCCCCTTTTTATACTTCAATTAACAAATTGCCTAAAAGTTTTACTGTCGGGAGATTAAATGCTTTTTCAACTGATTCGGCTTGGTGGGTTATAAATTTTGTTGCAAATTATGCTAATCTGAGATGGAGTTATATGATTAAAGATATTCAAAAACTTCAAAGAGAGATAGAGGATACTGAATTTTCCCTTCAAAAATATATCGAAGGAGCAGCTTTGAATATGATTAGAGATAAAAAGACCAAGCTTGCTATAACCTTCTTAACAAAATATTGCATCGAAAACGGAGAGATGAATATTGAAAAATGGAGAGAATTGGGAAAAAAACTCATAACGAAATATAATGACGGATACATTCAAGACGAAAAAGGCAGACCTCGTGCCATTGGTTATCCTGACAAATGGTTAAGATATGAGATACAAAAACACCCGAAAAAATTCAGGCTAAAAAAACAAAGAGACGGTAAAAAAGAATTATAACAAAGATATATCTTTTGTTTCTTACAAAAACCGTTATTTACTACTATTCTTAATTATAGTTTTACTTTTTTTTTGCTTTTGATTTGAAAAATTTTAATAATTCAATATAAGGATCAGCCGTTGTTAAAATCTCAACAAGATTTATCCCTCTTGATTTTACCGATTTGGTAAATCGTCTTAATTTTACGATATAAGAATTTTTATATTGATAAAAAACCCTGTTGTTTTTAAAATCAACTTTGTTTTTTAAATTTGTTTCCGGTGATTTAAATTTAAAAATCCCTTTTTGCGGAGGATTTTCTTCCACAGGGTCCCTTATAAGAAGAAGAAAAACTTCGTTTTTTTTGTCAAGGTTAAAAACCCTGCCATCCATTTCAAAAGGGAGAAAATCCGATATTATAAATATAAGGGACCTTTTTTTTATATTGTTTTCTAAAAATAATAACAGAGTCTCATAATTTGTTCTTCTATCTAATAATTCCCTTTCCCGTAAAGAGTTTTCTTCTCTTCTGGTTTGCAGATTTATAAGTTTATAATAGTTCTTCATTACAATATTCTTATTATTTTCAGGAGGGGAATAAAATTCTATCTCTTCCGAAAATAGTATCAATGAGATTAAATCATTATTTTCAGAACCGATAGCTGAGATTATTGCCGTAAGCTCCGCCGAAATCTCTATTTTGGGTTTTCCTTGCAATTTTGTAAAGATAGAACCACTTATATCTACAGCTATAATTATAGGGATGTTTCTCTCTTCCACATATTCTTTAACGAAAAGTCTCCCGTATCGGGAACTCGAATTCCACTCTATGAATTTAAAATCATCCCATGGCTGATATTCTCTGATTCTATCGTATTCTATCCCTTCCCCTTTGTAAACCGATCTGTAAACACCCGATAATTCGGATTTAACAAGCCGCTGAAGTTTAATAATCAATCTTCTATCTTTTAATCTGTCTTTCATTCTTATAAATAATTATGATACAATAACACGATTTTTGCCGGAAGTTTTCCCTTTATATAAAGCTTCGTCCGCTTTTTTAATGGTTTTATCTATTTCTCTTTCGGAAGAATATTCCGATATTCCAAAAGTCATGGTTATATTAAACTCAATATTTTCAAACATAAAAGGATGCGTTTCTATCATTTTCCTAAGTTTTTCAGCAACCTTTACAGCTCCTTTAATATCTGTCTCAGGGAGTAGTATCAAAAATTCTTCACCACCCCATCTACTTACGGTATCCTGTCCTCTTAACCCTTTTTTAAATATTGTTGTTATTTCTTTCAATGTCCAATCACCGCAAGCATGTCCGTGATTATCATTAATTCTTTTAAAATCATCTATATCACTCATAATAAAACTAAATATTTTCCCGCTTCTTTTAAATCTAATAATCTCAAAATCTATTTTATTATACATAGCTCTTCTATTAAAAAGCCCTGTCAATGGGTCTGTTTTTGCCGCTTTTGCGAGTTCTTTTTGTATCTCTTTAAGTTTTTTATTTTTTTTCTCAAGGTCAATCGTCCTTTCTTCAACTTTTTTTTCGAGGTTTTTACTGTATTCAAGAAGTTCCATTCTATATTTTTTCATTGATTTAGCCATATTTGTAAAAGCTGCGGATAATATGCCAAATTCATCTTTCACCCTTATAGGTATCTCTACATCAAAAGTTCCGTTATCTATTTTTTTCACCCCTTCCAGTAGATTTTTTAAGGGACTGAGAACATTTGCCTTGAAAAACATGGGAAAAAGAAAAACAACAAATAAAATAGAGATAAAAACCACCATCAAAATATTCTTTATAAGAAAATGGATACTTAAAGTATAATTCAAAGGGTTTAAACCAATCTCATATATTTTATCTTTTATCTTAAAAAAATATGAAAAATATTTTGCCTTCTGATAGTATAAATTCTTATAATTCCTGCTGATTTTAGTAAAGAAAAATATTTTATTCTTATAATCTTTTCTTAATTTTTCATTATCCGCATATATGAATTTTTCATCATGCCAATTTTTTGAAGAGTATAAAACAGAAAAATCGTTTGAAGGGAATTTTTCTCTTTTATTAAATTTTAATATATAACTTACATTTTTCGGCATATTTGAAAAATCATTCAAAATTATATTATTTTTACATAATCTGACTTTTAAAAGATTATTTGTCTCATGAGTTCTTTTTGTTTCTCTAACCATAAAATATCCTATTAAATTTAGCAAGACTAAAAGAGATACAAGGCTTATCCCCACGACTTTTGATATAAGACTGATAGGTGTATCAGAATGATCTATGTAAAACAAAACAAAAAGAAAGAAAAAGAGTGCCGAGCCCTCTGTAAAAATAATATTATGTATCTCTCTCGGAATCACCCCTCTTACCGAAAAGAAAACCATGAAACTCAAAAATGATGAGAAAAACATAAGATAAGCAAACTTAATTAAAAATTTTGATTCTTTATTATTAGGTTTAAAAAAAGTAATGACAAAAATATCTATTAATTTTTTTATTCGGCTTTTATCGGAAAACTTTTTTTTCTTTCGGGATAGATATAGTATCCTTCTTACAAGAACGATGAATGCCCATAAGAATTCCAATGTTGCTATAAAAGACAGCCATGATATATCCTTATCATCATAATACAAATTATTGAAAATACCGTATAAGATCTGAATAGCGGCTAATATCGCTATGGTTGTTGAAAACAAAGAAACTATTAGAAATTCCAATGTCCGTTTGTTTTCCTGAAAAGAATAAACGAAAAAAAGGAGAAAAACAAGTGCAAATTGACCGAACATATGTTGCAAAATAATAAAATGGTCGGCAAATTTTATTTCCAAAGATATCCCGATAAAACCTGACAGAAATAAAAGGCTGATATTTATATAAAAACCTCTCAAATAGATAATTTTTTTATCCGGGTTTTTAAAAGAAAACAGATAAACACCTATTATAAAAGTAAATACAAATAGAAGAAAAGTTGAAAAAGAATATTCATTTAATAGTATATTATTCATTTAAACCTTTAAGAAAAAACATATCTTCCGATTTTAACAAGTGTTTTTGATGTTTCAAGGTCATGAGGTGTTACGCATGCCGCAACCGCAGGGTCAAATGACCCTTTGTCATAAAAGAGAGATTGAACATCCGCTCTTGATTTTTTCCATGCTTCATAAAACTTTCTTTTTGAATCAAACAAAGCATCTTTTCTTATCTTGCTGTTTTCCATTGCTTTTAAAGTATCAAATAAAACCCCTTCAATTTCAAGAGTATATTTTCCCTTTGGAACAGCTTGATTAAATGACCTGTAAACAACTTCAGAGCATACCATAGGTTTTTTCCCGTCATCCATTATTTTAAATAATAATTCGGTTGCATGATCAAGGATAACTCTTAATATCTTTTTTTCAACTTCGGGAAGAGTTATATCTCTCGTAAGAACTAAGATTGCAAGCAAAAACAGATGATCGGTAGCATATTTCAGACCTTCTTTGCCTATCTTATCAGCCTCTTCAATAACAGGTAGAGAAGACCAGCCTTGATCTCCGAGAAAATGATTATCTTTTTTAAATCTGTAAATATCCACGAAAACTTCATCTTTCAAACTATCTATGCTCTCCCTGACAACTCCGTGCAAAGTAGCTTGAACAACCTGTTCACCGTCAAAAATAGCAGCATGGCTATATGTTCCTTCATCAAACAATTCTATAAGGTCGGACAATAAACCATCTCCTCTGCATAATAAAATGTCACCTTTTTTTAAATCTTTAAAACGAATATATTCTTTTGTTTTCTCCATTTTCAATTATATATAATCAAAGGATATTATTCAATATCTTCCAAACCATTAGAATTCATTCTTAAGCTTATTCCTCTTTTCTTAAGAATTTGGATACGGAAGTATAGGATGAAAATCCTCCGACAAATCCTGCGATGATAATTAAATAAAAATAGTATTTTGCGGAAAGATTACTCGTTCCGATTAGAGGTCTTATAAAATCATAAAACCCTTTTAAATAATAGGGGAGAATCATAAGTGTTATCTCAAAGAGTATAACCGATATCAAAGCACCTACTACTCCCAAAATAATACCATTTAAAATTAACGGTAATTCTATGTAAAAATTGGAAGCACCAACCATTTTCAAAATTGAGACCTCCTCTTTTCTCGAATAAGCCACAATCTTTATAATATTTACAATTGTAAAAAAGGAAGTGAAAAGTAAAATCGAGCCGAAAAACAAACCCGTAATAATAACGACCCTTTGAGCCCCTTTAAGTTTATCTATTAAAAGAAGATTTGTTTTTATCTCTTTAACGGCAGGATATTGTTTATATTTATCAATAAATTCATTAATTTTTTTCCTGTTTTTCCCTTTAAAATAAACTCTGATTGATGAAGGAAAAGGATTTTCCCCTATATCTTCAACAGTCTGTTTTAACTCCGGGAAATTTTTAAGGAATAGTTCTTTTGCTTGTTTTGAATCGGTAAAAACATATTTTTTAATTAGCGGTTCTTGTTTTAATAAATTTATCAATTTATCATGTTGATTATTATTATCTTTTTTTAAAAATATTTCCGCCCTGTATTCGGAGGCAAATTTGTTCGTAAACTCCCCTATATTAACTTTCAAAAAGAAGAAAATATTTATAACAAAAAAAGTGAATATTATTGTAAGAAGAGAGAGAGCATTTACATATTTCTGATTTTTAAAATTTTCAAGAGTATCATTCATTATATATTTAAAAACAAACAATCTCATTGGACAACTCTCAAATTTTCTATCTTTCCCTTTTTAAGAGATAAGATGTTTTTTGCATATCTGTTGATTAAGAATTTATCATGAGTTGCAATTATTACTGTTGCACCCCTTGTATTAAGTTTTTTGAACATCTCCATTATTTCAAAAGAGATTTCCTCATCAAGATTACCCGTAGGTTCATCGGCAAGTATTATTGATGGCTTTCCCACTATCGCTCTTGCTATTGCAACTCTTTGCTGCTCTCCTCCCGAAAGTGTTCTTGTTCTTTTCCATATCTTATGATGGATACCAACCCATCTTAATACTTCAAGCACCTCTTTTTTTATTGTTTTTAACGGAAGCCCCCTTATTTTAAGTGAAAGTGCAACATTGTCAAAAACAGATCTGTCTTGTAATAATCGAAAATCCTGAAAAATAACACCCACTTCCCGACGAAAAACAAATATCTTATTTTCGGGGATAACCGATATGTTTTTTCCGTTAATAATAATAGCACCTTTTGTGGGTTTGATCTCCCTCGTTATAAGTTTTAAAAAGGTTGTTTTGCCCGCTCCACTGTGCCCCGTTATAAAGAAAAAATCACCTTTATCGATTTTTAAAGAAACACCTTCGAGAGCATATTCTCCTCTCGTATAACTTTTATATACGGATGAAAATTGTATCATCTGTTTTTTCCAAGCTCTTGGAGAGCTTGTTTCATCTGTTCCTCATTGGGTGCTTTTCCATGAAAAGCAGGGTTGTTTTCCATAAAGGATACACCTTTGCCTTTTACTGTTCTTGCTATAATCATAATGGGTTTTCCTTCCCTTTTGTCCGATTCATCAAGAGCATAAAGGATATCATTAAAATCATGTCCGTTAATTTCAATGGTTTTCCATCTGAAAGCCTCGCATTTTTCTTTTAAAGGGGAGATATCATCTATCCTTTCCACAAATCCGTCAAGTTGTATCCCATTGTAATCTATGATTCCGACAAGATTATCAACTCCCAGATTACCCGCTTTTAAAATGGTTTCCCAAATTTGTCCTTCCTGCATCTCCCCGTCTCCAATCATAACATAAACCTTTCTATCTTTTTCCTTGTCTATTTTTAATCCGAGAGCTATACCGAGAGCAATGGATAACCCTTGTCCGAGAGAACCTGTCGAGGCTTCAATTCCGGGGGTTTTCATTCTGTCGGGGTGTCCTTGAAGCATATGTCCGAGCTGTCTCAAATAATCCAGCTCCCCTTTTTTAATAACGCCGAGTTCGGCAAGCGCGGCATATTGCACGGGAGCGGCATGCCCTTTTGAAAGTATAAAATAATCCCTTTTATCCCAATGAATATTTTGCGGATCATATCTCATCTTGTGAAAATAAAGAGCGGTAACAATATCGGCAGCCGAAAGCGAGCCTCCTGGATGACCGGATTGAGCTTTGTATATAGCTTCAAGAAGCTCTATTCTGATTTTTCTCGCTTTATCTTTTAACTCATCAATTAGTTCCGAAGAATAATTTCCGGTTTTACCTTGTTCATTTTCCATCAAGAATCTCCTTTAATAATAAATTGACCTTTTGAGGATTGGCTCTCCCTTTTGTTTTTTTCATAACCTGCCCCACAAAAAATCCGAATAATTTTTTTTCTCCCGCTTTGTATCTGTCAATCTCTTTTTGATTCTCCGATAAAACACCTGAAATCAACTCTTTTATCTTATCGTCCGAATCAATTTTTTCAACCCCCTTTTGTTTTATCAAAACCTCTATCTCTTTTCCCGTCTTTATCATCTCAGGTAATAATTCCTTGGCAACAAGTCCCGTAATCTCCCCGTCATCAACCTTTTTTACAAACTCGGCAAATGGTTTGGCTTTTACGGGAGGATTTATAAATCCGGTATCAATATCTTTTACATATCTTAAAAGTTCGGACAAAATCCAATTTGCATTTTTAATCGGTATTTTATTATATGATGAAACCTCTTCGAAAAAATCGGCAAGATACTTAGAAACGGTTAATGAAACAGCATCTTTTTTACTTAATTCATACTCTTCCATAAATCTTTTGATTTTATCCGAAGGTAATTCGGGAATTTCTTCTTTTACCTCATCCACGGTTTTTTTATCAATTTTAAGGGCAAGAAGGTCAGGTTCCGGAAAATATCTGTAATCAAGCATCTCCTCTTTTGTTCTCATAGTGAATGTTTTATTCTGTTTTGAATCATAAAGTTTTGTTTCATACTCTATCTTTTTCCCGGAGCCTATAATCTCTTTTTGAGATTTTATCTCATAGTTTATCGCTTTTTGGACAAATTTAAAAGAGTTGACATTTTTAATCTCAACCCTTGTTCCGAGAGGGGTTTCCGGTTCATGAATCGAAACATTCGCATCACACCTTAAACTTCCCTCTTCAAGATTCCCGTCATTAACACCTATATAAATCAATATTTGTCTTAAATTTTTTAAAAATTCGGAAGCTTCCTCGGCGGATTCTATATCAGGTTTTGTTACAATCTCAATTAACGGGATTCCCGTTCTGTTAAAATCAATTTTCGTTTTTCCCGTTTTACTATCATGGATTGATTTACCCGCATCCTCTTCAATATGTATCCTCTCTATTCCGATTTTTCTTTTCTCTCCGTTTACCTCAATTATAAGATATCCGTTTGTTGCAAAAGGTTTATAGAATTGTGTTATTTGATATCCCTTGGGAAGGTCCGGATAAAAATAGTTTTTTCTATCAAAAAATGAGGTCTCTGCGATTTCACAATTTAAAGCAAGAGCGGCTTTGACAGCCATTCTAACCGCTTTCCTGTTTAAAACGGGAAGAGCTCCCGGATATCCGAGACACACCGGGCATACATTTGTATTCGGGGAATCTCCGTATTCCGTGGAGCAAGAACAAAATAATTTTGTCTTTGTCAACAATTGTGCATGAATTTCAAGACCTATCACACTTTTATACATTGTGAAATATTATATCATAGAAATCAGTCAAAAATAATACCGGAAATTTCTCTGCAATTACCCGAAGAATCTTTTAAAAACTTCGTAAATGTAATCTATATCTTCGGTTTTCAGATGGGGATGCATCGGAAGCGTTAATATCTCTTTCGATACTTTTTCTGTTACGGGAAGAGAACCTTTTTTATATCCGAGATAGTCGAGTGCCGGTTGCAGATGAGAAGGGATAGGATAGTGTATTCCCACTTCCACACCATTCTCCTTTAAAAATTTAAAAAGTTCATCCCTTTTTTCGCTTCTTATTACGAACAGATGATAAACATGTTTTCCTTTGTTTGATTTTTTAGGCAATATCAATGGGAATTCTTTTAGTTTTTCATTATAATATTCCGCTGCTTTGATTCTATTATTATTCCAATCTTCCAATCTTTTCAATTTCAACCTCAATATCACAGCTTGAAGTTCATCAAGTCTTGAATTATAACCGACCATCTCATGGGTATATTTATCCGACTGCCCGTGAACTCTGAGTTTTCTTGCAATCTCCGCATACTTTTCATTATCAGTTAAAATAATTCCCCCCTCTCCGAGAGCACTTAAATTTTTAGAAAAATAAAAACTAAAAGCACCCATATCACCCATGGAACCCGCTTTAGACCCTCCGAATTCAGCCCCGTGAGCCTGAGCACAATCTTCAAGTATTTTAAGATTATACTCTCCGGCTATCTCCTTTATCTGTTTCATGTCAACCGGATTTCCGTAAAGATGAACGGGAATAATCCCTTTGATTTTTCTCCCGCTGTTTTTATCAACATAAAAACCATCCGATAATCTGCTGTTATTTTTAAAATATTCTCTTATTTTACTTACGGAAACAGTAAAATCATTCTCATCTATATCAATCATAATAGGAAGAGCTCCTGTTTCTATTACAGCTTCAATTGTAGCAAAAAATGTAAAAGAGGGAACCAAAACAGCATCACCTTCCCCTATACCCATGGATTTAAGAGCAAGAAAAAGAGCTGCTGTTCCCGAGTCAACCCCTATTCCGAATTTGGCACCCGAGTATTCGGCAAATTCCTGTTCAAAAGATTTCATATTAGGTCCCAACATCAGATACATGGAATCAAAAACCTTTTCCCACTCTTGCCATAACTCATCTTTAATCTCATTATATTGTGATTTTAAATCCACCATTTTTATGGTTTTTTTCATTTTCTCCTCCTATGGAAAACCGTTTGTTATTTTACCATTTATTTAAGAATAAGAAAATAAAAAGGGACAAAAAACGGAAAACATTAGCAAAAAGATAAATATGATTCACTGCAAATATTAATTTTTTAACAAAATTATGGTATCATTTGTCTATTTCAAAAAATAACAATGAAAAAGATAAATACATTATTATTTATATTCAGTCTGCTTTTAATAACTCCTCTCTTCCCGAATAATAAAAAGGAAAAGAGAGAAACGGATGAAACAATTGTCGTAACAGCTTCGAGAATCCCGATTAACCTCGATGAAACAGGGAGAAACATGATAATTATCTCCCGTAAAGAGATTGAAAACAGTCCTGCCACAAATATTACAGAGCTTTTAAAATATATTGCGGGAGTTGACCTCAGGAGAAGAGGTATCTCGGATATGCAAGCGGACATAAGCTTAAGAGGTGCCGGATTTGAACAATCTTTGATAATGATAGACGGAATAAAATTTAATAATCCTCAAACAGGCCATCATAATCTTGATCTTCCCCTCCAAATGGATGATATTGAAAGAATCGAAATTTTAAAAGGGCATGGTTCAAGCTCATACGGAGCAAGTGCGGTAGGAGGAATTATCAATATAATCACGAAAAACAGTATTGACAGCAAGATGCAAATTTCCTCCGAATACGGAAATTTTAACACTAAATCGGGTGGCGGAAATTTCAGTATCCCGATAAAAAAAATAAAAACCCTTTTTTCCATAAAAAAATCGGTATCGGACGGATACAGACAAGGAACCGAATATAATAAGATTAAACTTTTCGGTAAATTATCCTATAACATAAACAATCTGAGACTGTTTTTTTCAACGGGATATTCGGATAAAAAATTCGGAGCATACAGTTTTTATACTTCGAGATTTCCCAATCAATGGGAACACACAAAAGGGGGATTTTTTAACGGAAATCTGAAATTTAATTATAATAGGTATAAATTCAGTATTAAAATTTATCATATAGAGCATAATGATGATTTTATTCTTGACAGGGAAAATCCCTCATGGTACAGGAACAAACATAAAACTAATGTTGACGGAATCGAATATCTGCTCTCTTTTTGGACAAACCTCGGAATAACCGTTGTCGGAGGAAATATTGAAAAAGACAGCATAGAAAGCAATTCTCTCGGTAATCATAACAGAAAAACCTTTTCTCTGTTTCTCGAACAAAAAAAAGATGTAACCGAGAAATTATATTTTAATTTTTTCTTATATATGTATCATTACTCAAAGTGGGGCTGGAAATTTCTCCCGTCCATAGTATTAAATTATAAAATCAATAAAAATTTTGATATCTATTTTAATACCGGCAACTCTTTTAGAATCCCTACATACACCGAACTTTATTATATCTCTCCGGCTAACAGAGGAAATCAAAACATTTTTCCGGAACAATCTTTTGAAATTGAAACCGGATTAAAAACGGATAATAAATTCTTTAAATTGGATTTTTCCCTTTTTAAAAGATTTTCAAAGGATATCATAGATTGGGTGAGAATTAATCCCGAGAGTATTTGGCAAGCGGAAAACATGTCGAAGATTCAAACCGCCGGATTGGAATTGTCTATTGTCCTGCCTTTTCATCACAATTTTCTTAAAAACATCCGTATGGATTATACGCACTACAACTCTAACATAACAACAACCGAAATTAAAACAAAAAAATATATATTGGATAATCCGAAAGAGCAATTTCTTATTCGTTTTGAAAACAGATTACTATTTAAAATAAATCAGATAACCGAAGTTAGATACAATAAAAGGATATCCGGATATAGTTACACTATAATCGACACCTCTTTTTCTAAAAGGATATGTAAACATTCAAATCTTTTTTTAAAAATAAACAATATAACCGATAAATTTTATATTGAAACAGGGGGGATACCGATGCCCGGTATTTGGTTTTTAACGGGAATAAAAGTCGGGGTGGGATAAACATTTAAAAAAGGATGAATTATATTGTTTTATCCTATAATAGTTTGAAATTTAAGGGCTTATACTCAGAGAATGGAACCAATTTGATAGAGTTTTAATCATCTGTTATAATTGCTCTTTAATAATCAAGTTAAAGGAGGCGCTTATGAAAATACTTGTAACCGGAGGAGCCGGTTTTTTAGGTTATCATACTGTTAATAATTTTTATAAAAAAGGGATTACCGAAATTGATATTCTTGATATCGCTGATTATATAAAGGAGGAGTATCCCGAAACAATAAGATATCATAATGTTGATGTTCG